>Ga0123340_1001331_pt1 | contig 20281 bp, 16 predicted proteins | sample SirMexnodulemix_FD_89961 | JGI IMG/M metagenome (GOLD analysis project Ga0123340, IMG submission 89961) | Root nodule microbial communities of legume samples collected from Mexico - Siratro Mexico nodule mix | ecosystem: Host-associated > Plants > Roots > Nodule | place: Mexico: Nepantla... | reverse complement strand
AGCTTAGAGTTTGAGTGAGATTGCTTAATATATATATATATATATATATGAAAATTTTGATTATTCAAATAATAAGTAGTCATTTGAATGGTAATGTATTATTTGAAAAATGAAGTATTTACTTATCCATTTTCCAAATTGAGTGGGTCTCTTAGACAACAAGCAATTATTTAAAAGAAAGGAAGAAAAAAGAAAAAGACTAAACCAACTTTTTTTATTCTAAAATTACTATCACTTAAACCAACTTTTTTATGAATGTAGAAATATGAACACGTGAGAATAAATGAAGAGTAGTTCCAATACGTAGACCAAATTATCATCCTAGATTCATCGAGATATAGAACAGCATATAATTTATCATCCATTCTTTGATCTTCTAAGTACTTTAAACTGTGATTTATTTAACTCAATTACTTCCTACACCCCTCAATTCGAACCTACACCCCTACAATTTGTTATCACTGTGATTTATTTAATTCAACGCGAGTCTACAAAGAAGACTTTCCAGCTTCCATCTTGTCGTAAATGAAAACATAATGAATGCTAGGTCATTTATAATCTTTTCATTCCGAATTACCCTACTAGCAACACATACATTTAAAAAGAGTTACATTCTATCGATTTAAATTTCTACTAATATACTTCATCACTTGTTAGTTATTTTTTTTTAAAAAACAAACATATATAACGTGTGAAATTCGGTAAAAAAAAATAGTGAAACCAATAAAAATTTGTGAATTTAATAAATTATATTTAAAATAAAAAATTGTGTTTAGTGCATTCAGCAAGTGTGTCGTAAAATTTCTCAAACTACAATTACAGGGTGACAGTATTACTATTAGCATGTTCTTTTACAAACCACGCTTAAAAAAATATCGGGTTGCATGGTAACAAAATATCATTTTCCACCTCCACACTAAAGCCAAAACGATAAATAGTCACTCAATTTATAACCCAGTTTTATTTTTGTGAAAAAATGGATCTTGAAGTTGCCCAAGAGCACCACATGTTTCTGTACCGAGAGAAGTAGACTAAAGAGGGAGTTGAAAACAGAAAAACACAGATGATGTAGCATTTGATATAGTGAGAAAAGGAAGCTAAATAAAAACGGTGGATGATCAATACCAAAGAGAATATGCAGAAGTAGAAGAGAAGGTGTGTAAGGTATTTTCATCTTCCAACATGCACCAGGACCTCCACTTGTCTTTATGTGTTACTTCAATATATTTTGAAAATGACCAATCACATTCGAAAATCACCAATCTAATCTTCAAGAGTCTTTTACGGACTATTCTAACAACTACCCTTAATTATCCACAAAGTTCCATCATACACCTTCAACCTTCTCATACTAACACTTCGCCAAAAGCTTGGCCAAAAAAACAAACCAGAGCACAAATTTTTACAACAAAAATTAGTTCCACAGTTAATCACTCTTTCATTTATCTGGGGCTCCTGACCAATAATCCAATGAAATAACATCTAAGACTACTCAAACCGCATTCGCATACTCCACACTATCAATTCACATATAACGCCAAGCACATACGCACAACCATGAAAACAAAAACAGATTACGAGATGCAAAGCCCGTTAAAAACCGAATAAAATAGACCATATAATTGTATTTAGAAAATCATGCATCCAAAATTGTTCATCAAATAGTCTTACAACGGGTAAACTAGAACCAAAAAACAACTGGGCAAACAAACAAGCAGTGCAAAAACTAATATCCTCCTTTGAGATCGTTGACCACGTCATAGGGAATGGGGGTGACAGTCTCCAATGTAGCACCTTCCACCATGAAACCTGGTTTAGGGCCCTCAGGTTGTCTTTTGGTGCTAATTTTCTCACCATTTTTCTTAGCTTCCGCTTTCAGTTCATCATTCTTGATCTTCCTCAAACGGAACTCCTCGGTGCACCTTGAAGGCATCACGTGCTCAACACGCACATGAATCCTCTTCCTAATGATGCGGTTCCCCACCTGCACATCACACACAATTTATTTCACACAAAATCCCCTATTTCTAAAATCATACCAATGAGTTTAGAATAAAAACCTTATAAACATAAATTAATTAACTAGGAAAAAAATCAAACCAATAAAACACCAGTATACTAAATACACGATATAACAGATCGAGAAGAAAAATAAAAACGGTGTTAAGGTTTGCGAGAGAGTATAATACCTGTTTGTTGACTTCCACACCAATGGCGCGTTTGGTGACGTTCCAGACACGACCGGTGCGGCCATGGTAGAACTTGTGCGGCATGCCCTTGTGGACGGCGCCGTTAACCTTGATGTCGACGTAATCGCCGATGTGGTAGGTTCGGAGGTAAGTGGTGAGGGCGATGGTTCCCTTCTTCCTGAAGGGGCGAGAGAAGGAATCTCTGGTGCGAGACCTCAAACCGTGACCAGCCGGCATCTTTGCTTACCTAGGGTTTCTCTCTGCGCGCGGCTTTGGGTAGAAGGATCTATCAGTCACGGTAGAACTTCTTTACATTGTTTTATAGTGGAGCAGATAGCTAGGGTTTTGGGTATGTCCAACGGGCTTTTTATTGGACTTTTTATCTCAGACCTTAATGAGGAAGTTGCTTCCTGCACCACACCAAATTTTAACCTGCACTGCATTATTTTGTAAAGTACCAAAAACACCCTTAGCTGTTTAATTTTGAAATCTATGTGTACACTACTGGATTTTAGTTTTTGACTACACTTTTCATTAATATTTTATCGTTACATAGGATTTATTTCACTTTATGAAAATTTTTTATCTCTATCATTATTATTATTTATTTATTTATATTTTTACTTATTCTTTTATCAACAGTACTTTTTAATTTTTTATTCATTGATTTATTTTATAATTTAGTAATCATGCATTGTAATATAAAACGATTTTATACTGTTAATTAGCCAAAAGATTACAGTAACTCTCGAAATTATTATAATCATCAAATTGTTTATTTAATTTTTATTTAATTTCTATCCATAATCTCAATTTTAATTACTATCTCAATTTTAATAACTCAATTGACTAGTTTTAAAAAAATTAAAGATAGCTAAATTAAAAAAAAAATACTTATTTTTTAAAAATAAAACGCACAAAATTAATTCCAATTTTTAAATATAGTAATTTGATTTATAAAATTTATCAAATATATAGTAAAACATTTTTTCTTTTTATTTTTTCCAATAATAATTATTGTATTTAAAAAAAGCGACCCATTTTACACGCTATTATGACCACATTGCTTACTCTATAATCTGAAATATTTGAATATTTTCCTTTTATTAATTAAGAATATAAAAAGAAAAAAAACTCAAGTATTATGTAACAGACAAAATCCTTACGTATGCCTTGTGTATTTAAACGAGACAATTTAAATGCATAAACTTGATTTAAACAAAAATTACCATAGTTAAATTATTGCTTACTTCCCTTTCTTTTTATCATGAGTTGAATTTTTTTATTATTGTAATATTTAATTGACATTTTCCAATTATAAAGTAAAAAAAAATATAACTTTCAAGGACCAAGCAGGTAATTTTAATATTCAAACTATTTCAATTCACAATAAAATGTTCATTCCATTCAATGATCTATTTTGCCAACTATGAATTTTTACGCTGGACAGTCAAAAAATTGAAGTTAGATTTTCAAGTATATTATTATCGGCATAGAATCAAACAACGTTATTGACCCCCATGGTGAAAATTTAAATGTCACACCAACTCTTTCAGTTCAAATTGGCCGTCAAGAGGCATTTTCATTAGTAAGGCCAGCAACCTTGATTAGAACAAGATACATTTATATATACATTCAACAAGTTGAATTACAAAACAGGTAATCCTAATCTTACCAAGTGTAATGTGTCAAAAGCAATTGCCAAAATACAATCGTAAACTACAACTGTGGAAGACTAGTTTGATGCCCCTGCACGATCAAAGACAAACGTTCACCATATACATTTATTAGGAGGCAACCATAACCAGAAAAATATAAATACCAAAGCTGCACAAGATAACAGCTACAACCTGTTATCTTGTTTAGGAAAAGAAATTCAGAGGTTGTAAAATCTCCAAATCGGTCAGAAAAGCTCAAGAAAACAAGATTGAATTACAAAGCTTCCAAGACAATTTATTTGAAAAATTAAAATAAAGAGAGAAGCAGCAACGCATGAAGTAAGCATATACCCCCGCGCAATGACTTTTTAAATAGATGAAAATATCAATTCTCAAGCAAGCAGTATCAATATAACGGCAGGAAAAGCAAAATTCAATTCTGAAGTCAGACGTGCAAATTTGTTTTAAAATGCTGTATTAATATCTTCTATTCATCGTTAGCAGCACGACAGATACCAAATCTTAACTTGCTAATGCACGATACCTGATGTTCTCGAAGCAGATAAATTATCTGGAGCTCTACTAGAATTCCCTGTCTGAGCTTTGCTTTCCTCCCTTGAAACTCCCAGTGACCTTAGCTTGGATGATGACCTGATTGAATTTATCAATAGAGCATCTTCATCATCATCCTCCTGTCTTCTCCCTTCATCTTGTGCATCTTGATCATATGCACTAATGGAATCCTCGTCTTCACTCGAACTCTGGTCATCAAAAAGCTTCTTTCCTGGTATGTTTTGCCTCTTTCGTGGTCGGCCCCTGCGCCTAACGGAAACCCCTTCTTTTTCATCTGAAAAGGATTATCTCAGTTAGTCACATGAATTTTCACGCTATAGCTCCAACCAAATTTACTAATCTAGTCCCAACTACTTAAATTAGCCAGCTATTTTATTTGCCATAGAAATAAAACTATGTACTGTCATGCACTTTCGAGGATCTCCTAACGAATATATCTGAGTTTCTTGATCCTATCACTTTTCAGTTAAGAATATCCTTTATACAGGGCCCTAGCCAGTCAATGTTATCTATCATGTCATGTTTGGCATTGAAGAGATAAATAGAGGAAGTGAAAATAGAGAAGAAATAAATTGGGAGAAGAGCAATGGGTGAGAAATAAAATTAAATGTCTAAAGTTGTTATGAACAGTAGAAATACGAAAGAAATAAAGAGTTTTTTTGAAATTTGTGCATGAACAGTACAATACTAATTATACCCCTCACCTTATGCAACACAAACCAAACATATAGGAAAAAATGGTAATTTTATTTTTGAAGCTTTTTGCCTATCCTCTTCAACTATTTCCCATCCTCTTCACCAAGCTACCAAATTTACTTACCCATCTCTACATCTTCATCCATCATCCCCACCAAAAAGGGCCTCAAAGTAAAATTAAAAATATCACTCTCATCCTAAGTTTATTCTTTCTAATATGCATCTACAATGCATTGAAACCTACAACCTAATTCATGGGTCAAGCCATCCACCAAATTTGGAATGTATCACCATATCTTATAATACACTCATTGTATGTTGAAACAACAAATCCATCTGAGGGGATATCATGAACAAAATACACGCAAATGAAAAGGTAACGGATTGCACCACATAAAATGAGATAAGAGTGTTTGTAGAGAGAAACGTAAAAAAACAAGAATAACAACCAAGAGAAAGAATCAATAACAGGTGAATAACAGAGCCAGCCAAGCACATTGTATCCAGAGTGAACTTCCAAATGACAACTAGTTAATCAACTCAGAACTGAAGAAAAGAATTTGGCAAATGTTATTAACTAGTTACATATTGGCTTGAATTTTCCAGAAATCGAAAAATAAAAATCACTAATATATTATGTTTCACTCAGATAAAACCCATTTATGATGCAAAGTATTTGGTATAAACCTCAGAATGATAAAAAATGTATAAATTACCTTGAAATGCCTCATTCTTCGCACATTTTTCTCGTAAGTAGGCAATAAATGTGTGGAAGGGACGCCATCCACTGGGATTTTCCTCTGTATTGACATTTTGTGCTCTTTGTTGAACATCATTCAATCTATTTCATAAAGAATACGCATCAAAATGTGTGTTGCTGCAAATAGTTCTAAATAACATCAACAAATGAGAAACAAACTATTACATTTCATTTAAATCTGGAGCAGGGAGTTTTGGCAAAAAATGAAGCACTGCCTCTTCAAGAAATGACAATTGTTTTGGAGCATCTACAAAAGCATATTCAATGCCATCCCTGACGACTTTTAAAATTTCAGACCGGTATTTGATCCGGGCAGCACCAATAAATGTTCCAGAAAGCTTAGCAGCCAGATCTTTACATCCTAGTACAGGATTGTTTTCCGAAGAACCATTTTCACTACCAGACATGTTGACCGGTAGGCGATGGTATGCCTGCAAAAATAAATTGGAAAAAACTTACGAAAAGAACTATAAAAGAGGGGACAGAAGAATGAAATATAAATATGGTGTTCTTCCTGCGGAAAAGAATGGTGGAAACTCAGAAGTCCGACCCTAATTTCCAACCAGTACAAACTACAATTCCAGAAAGCACGGGAAAAACAAGCTCAGTTGAAAAGCTTCTTCCAGGAAAGAAGTGAATCCTATGTTGAACTATGTCAACATTGAGCCCAAGCTAAAATTGAAAAATTAAAGGTTTTGAAATTGAAAGCAATCTGAAATATAACATTCATTTTGTTTCTCGGGTATAGTACCGTTCCTTTTTATTAAGATACTGATATTCCTTAACAATAAGAGGTAAATATTTAGTTATATGTCTAACTCTAAATATAAATATTGCAAGTAACTTTTGTATTTAGATTTCAAGTAAATAGTAGTGTCATCACACACATGCATCGGGTGAAAAAATGAGCTCATATCAATTTGTTTTGTGACCAAGGATAATACAGTCATGAGTTACTTTCGTATTCAGATTTCAAGCAAATAGGACACATGGCTAAAACTTAATTGTTTATCATTGCTAAAATAGTCCTTGTAAAGACAAAATAGAACCCAACTATATCTACAATTTTGGAACACCGCCAAAAGGCTAACCTTTTTAAGTGCTTCCAGAAAAATGAAAGCCAAATCAACATCTTTTTTCTTCAAAACTGTGATCAGATGCTTTACAATCTCAGTCACACTAGCCCCATGCATCACAAAATGAGAAATAATCTCAGAAGCAAGATCCTCCTACATCAGGAATAGCCAAATTTTGACATCAAAAGATATTTAACAAGCAACAGAAATACGTGTCCCCATAAAAAATAGAAATATTCATAACTTTACATAAACAAAATAACAATTCACCTTCGGAACAACATCATTTGCAATCAGCTTTGCAGCAGCAATCATCACAACATCTCTATTTGTCTCCACAGCATACTCTTTATTAACATCTTCATCTTCTGCCTCATCTAAAATTTGATAGGCAAGTGAAAAAGACATCGATCACTAAATCAATAACAACAATTTTATAAGCAATGTAAACTTCAAATGCCAAGTTCAAACTAAAGACAGTACAGAAAAAAAATTGTGGTTTCAGTTTAATTACGATATATAGGATGAATCTCAGTACTACCATAACATCTGTCCATGTTCACCTGAAATATTAAGCTTTTGTTGACAAAGTTCCCAAAACTTCCGAACCATAATTGCATCTGGCTGATATCCTAGTTTTTCCAGCTGTGTCTTTCTGAAGTTTTTTGTCGTAAATAAGAACCATGTTTCTGCAAGTATGGTGCATACCTTCGGAATAAATTATTCATCAGACCAAATCAAGATAATGGAAACATGATGTATTAATAATCCACAAAGAGAAAGGCAGACAAATTGGAGCTCTCTTACTCTGCAAGCAAGTTCACTTCCAGGTTTACCCCCTTCCTTGTTTTCAGCAGCCAAGTTGAGAAAGTACTCAAGTTCTTGTAACAAGGTATCACGCTTAGACAAAAGAGAAGCTAAGGATGCGCCAGAAACAGCTTTTTCATTTACTATAGACTGTAGACTCCAAGCCAGATGCAAATACATGTTCAGAAGCAGGAAGCCAACAACCTGAATGTGAATGACCAGATAATTAATAATCGAACACACATAACAATGTCATAAAAACATAACACCTGTTGTGAGAAACCACTTACTCACCTCATCCTCCATATTATTCCTAGAACCACGTAGCACATTGACAATGTCTTCATACATGCTATCGATAGGCACAGATCTTTTCAGTTGCAGTTCATACAACCTCTTCAAGTTTACAAGAAGAGAATATTCATCACCACCATCCTGCAGTGTCATCTTACTATACGTTAAGTTTCTTCTGCAAGAAACTAAAGTAACAAAAATTATGAAATTTGAATTGCATAGAGCATACCACTACTTCCTTAATAGCAGATTTCAGCTTAGCAATGATTTCATCTTCAAGTTCCTTTAATTTAATACGAGCAAAATCTTGCAATTCCCCTTGACTTTCCATGCAACAAAAATCAATTGCCTTCACACAAGCCCTAAGAGGGTCCTTGTCACCATGCTTAAAAAATGCGTCTTTCATGAGCTGGAGTAAATTTTTGAAATTCTGAAAAGCAAGCACTAGTCAGTTTTTCAGAAAAATACGGAAAATCTGAAATGGCACAGAAAAATTCACCAACCTGTTCCTGCCTCTTCAAGGAATAATATTCAAGGTTCATATGTAAAACAATCTCAACCAGTGATGACACCTTTGCTTTATCTGAAATGTACTTTCGCAAGAGTAATGGGTATGACTTCATCATAGCAACAGTTATTTCCTGTTTGTTATTTTCAAATACATCCTGTCATTAATTGGAGGAAAGAGATTAGTGACTGTCATAAAGACCAATAAAACAAGCCTTCCGTCAGAAACAATGCTTACAAATAGTACTCGGTTGTTACTGATCAAGTATCCAATAAATACATTCTTTACTACCGAAAATAATTTAACGCAATGAATTCCTGAAGTAACCAGATATTTACACTTCAAAAACACAAGTAAAAAAATCCAAAATAAACTATACATGAAAGCATGGATTGCTAATTTTTTTTGTCAAAATAAACATTAAACATCATGTGCAACACACATCAAAGACCAGTAAAAAAATAATTGGGTGCTGGAGTTAATAAAACAAATTCTTGATATTTGGATTTAAAAAGTAAAAAAGTCAAGATAACACAAACCTTTTGGGCTTTGCTGTAGTATTGCTTTCTGTTATCCGTAGCAGGGACAATCCTCTCTCCAACAGCTTTCTTCACAGATGAACACAGGAGGCGCACCAAGTTTGTTGCATCACTGTCAGAGAGCTCTACTGATGGATTTTCATCAAGCAGCATTGTTATAATGCACTTCCAATCCTGCAAAACAGAATATCAAGTACCATCAAGAAACACTAAATATTACTCAGTACAACACTAACTATGACCAGAACAAATTTAGGTGGAGCACTGGCATAACATCCAGAGGGCAGCAATTCCCGAACATACAGACGACATGCAAAAAATACACATCATACAAAAATTCAGAAGAGTGAGATCATACCCAGGACTCCAGATTTCTACTCAATCTACAATTGTGAAATCTTTAAAAAATAGTAACATTGTATTTTAGCCCAAAGATATTTCAGTAGAATAGACATGCCATTGTTGTGTGGAAGATATATATAACAAATTCATTAGGTATGTTGCAGCACTGCTTAATTAACAAGAGTTCCAAGTAAAGCACGTCCTGGCTAGGATTGGAATATCATAGAATTTGTCACCAAAGCAGCATACCTAAGCAGCGCGGGAACTCTAGAATTTGTTACCTATTATAGGAATGCAATGCTCTAAAATATTTTAATCCTTCTATCCTTGCATTTACCTTCAACAAAGCACATCCCAGCCAGGATCAGAATATTCAGTTCAGAGATGCATGAGCAAACAGTCAAACACGTGATGGTCAAAAGGAGGAGGCATCACTTTGTTCAATATTTTTCCTATCAGTAACAAGACTTACATACCTTTATGGCGTCCATGTATTCCCACACATCATCAATTACGTAAATACTCAAAATTGGATCTTGGGGGAACTCCTCCAGAATTCGCAACATTCTCTTTAGATGGACCTCAGAGGTATTGACAGTTTCATCTGTAAAAGAAAATTTCATCACAATTTAATCTTAGCCAAAATAATGGTATCCAATATAAAGTGAAAAATACATGGATTGACTTGAGACCTTTTGATCCTGATTGGAAGGTGTTAAATTTTTGAGCAATTAAGTGATCATACACCAATGCTCCTATGGCATGCCTGATTTCTGGGGGATCATCAATCAACAAATCATACAAAGGACCCAAGTCATCTTCAGGAATAAGTTGATGTCTGCAGTGAACCAAAGAATCAATTCATTTGATTATCAATTTACAATCTGTTGCATAAAAACTACAAGTAAACAGTTAATATATATCAACTAAAAAAGGGTTTTAAATTCAGACCTTAGTAGTTGCTTAACAAGACCAATGGCATGAACAGCCACCGAAACATCAATGTCATCAGCAAGCTCAATCATCCGGCCCGAAAATCTTTCAGTAAATAAGCCAAGGGTTGGTACATTATCATCCACCTCATAAAGATTTTGCAGGGCGTTTATAGAACATTTTCTTACACCAGCATCCTACAAATTGGAGGGCGGGAGAAAAAGTTAAACCAAGACAGCAAGTTGTGCAGTACACGAACAATTAAAAGTTGCATGATAAGAACATAAAAACATGTTCCATACTTTGTCATTCAGCGTCCATCCAAGATATTTCAAGTACAAATCCTGCAGAAAAAGTGATGGGTATGAAAGGATCCATGCACCCAATGATTCAATGCATGACATTCTAATATTTGGGTCAATGTCTCTGTAGCGGTGCACAAATAACCTTCAAAAAAACATTAAATGGGCAGGTTAGATCTACAGCCACAACAAATTCAATACTGGTGGTAAAATGTTGCTTTCTTTTCTTCTGAATAAAAATAATCTTAGTTTAGCAAACTCATACCCAGTAAATATCTTGCGCATCATCTCCTCCAACAATGTTATTTTCTCATGAGTATCGGAAAACCTTTTATTTAGTGACTCCACTCTAGGTCCCTCAGTTCTTTTCTTTTTCTCAGCATCCAACTGTCTACGGGTAGTCTCTCTCTGAGCACCAAGCATATTAGCAATGGTTATGTATGATGAGACCAGCCGAAGACCCATCAAGGATGCAACTTGACGGTAAACTCTTGGAGGGGTGCTACATAGGTACAGCAGCAGATGAGTCATGATATATATCTTTCCATAGATTCAGAAGTTTGAAGCAAGCATACTAACCATGACAATGCAATGATATAGTCCATGCACTTGTCAAATAAAACTTGATCAAACAATGGCCCATGCTGACATTCACGAACCAAATTATCCCAGAATGATTCTAGATTCTCTTTGAAGTTTTTAATTTCTTTCTTTTTGGAATTCTGATAATCTTCAACTTCTCCCTAAAGTGTCAAAAGGTAAAAAAGGAGAGGATAAATGTCCACATCTAACTCATAATTTGACTATTATATCGCAATAGAGGATGCCAAAGACTTGGTAATTATATATTATTAGCCTTAACACTACTGAAAAATAAGTAAATTAGAAAAAAAGAATGATAAACAGGAAATGAAAATAAAGGGAACAAGTTGTATACCCTTTTAGCGCAATTGACAAGAGCAATTACTACTTCATCAACATCAGTCTCATCCACGAGATCACTTTTATCGTAATACTTGGCTCCACATGCCTACAATTAAAACTTCACTTTGTTACTATCCGAAAAAGTTCATAAATCAATAAGGGTATTATGAGTGATGATGACAATAAAGTTTCCAAGTTCTTTTCCAAGTCTACCTTTTACCTTTTATTTGCATGTATGAAACTATGATGTCTAATGCTAGTGGTCCTTAATACTTTGAAACTGCTTGAGAATTTCATATTACCTCAAACAGCATTGTCAGGAGATCAACCATTGCAGGTTTCGGATCCTTTTCATAGCGCTCAACCCAAAATTTGACCGCATGAGGAATAAACTTGCCATTTCCTTTTATCAGCTCTACAAAATCACATAATAAAAATTAGCACCGGTCCAGTTACTGCACACCTAAATCTACCATGCCAAGTAAAACGAAATATCTAATTACAGACACACCGCATTTAAAAACTATTCACAAAAAAAAAAAAAACTAAGCACAGTTTCGCTAATAACAGTATCAAAAAAATTGTACAGATATCAATTGTATAAGTTAAAAATCTGAACCCTAGATATTTGAGCAGTGAGAAAAGTAGCAGAGAGTGTTCAGTTTACCAATTAGGGTTTGCTCAGAGGGTTTGTGCGCGACGCTTGAGGTTCCTTCCGAAGCGCGATTTCGCTTGGATTTGTTGCGTGCTTCGTCGAAATCGTCGGGCGAACTCTCTCGGTACGCGTTCTCGGTGGTCCTGTCGCGGTGCGGGGCGTCGCCGTCGTGCTCCTTGGGGAGGTGTTTGGGAGGTCTGCCCCTCTTCTGCTTAATTTGAAAGAAGCGAAACAAAAAATTAGGTCAAATCACTGCAGAATTGAGAAGAAAAGAGAAGATATAAGTATGAGAACCAATTGTGAGAATGGAAACTGACACGAGGTGGTCGATTGGAAGCTTCAGAGGGTGGAGCTGGAGCTGGATCTTCCATAAGCTAAATATGCTTCTTCAACACAGCGAATCAGCGATTTCACACTCGCCTCGTGAATAGAAGTAGCAGCAACTAGGAAGAGGAGTTCTGGCACTGAAAATAGTTAAGAATTCTCCCGCCAATTCACAACTATTTACCTTCCAAATCCACGCCCACGCAAAACCACATGCTGCGTAAAATCGAACCGAACCGAACGGAACAGTGTGTAGACACTGGTTCGATTCAACCCAAATTAAACTAGATAAAAATAATTGAGATTTTTTGGTGAATGATTTGATATTATTAGTTTGAATTTTGCACTTGTAAATTCAATAATTTCTTGAATACGTAAAACTTGAATCCATCCCACTTTAAAATAATAATAATTATTACTTCGTTTAATATTATAATTCTTATATTATTTATCCGTTTTTGTCTATTTGTTAGTTTTTATTTTTATTTTATTAGATAATCCAATTTAAACTAAATCAAATTGATTCTTGCACTATCAATTCAAATTCAGTCAAATCATTTTAAGAAATAATAGAAAGATGTGATAAATCGATTAGGAATATTACTGAATCCAAATTTATTCCCAATTTCATTCGATCCTTCGTTGAAATGTGCGAAAAAATGTTTAAAACATGATTTTAAGCTAGTGGCCTATTAAATTTTTTAAAATTTTTATTTCAAAGTATATTTACGTGTTATTAATTTTTTTATATATATCCTAACTAGTTTTTTCTTGATAATTTAATTAAGTATATAATTGAAAAAATAATATACTGTCTTAAAATTTAAAATATAATAAATAAAAAAGTTATTAAGCGACACTTTCAAAGGAGTAGATGGAATTAGCAACTTTTGATTTGTGTCATTCATTTTTTTTTTCAATTGTCCATTTGTTCTTATTGAAAGCACATATGTGGTAACTCTAGCCAAATGAACCTATAAGGGATAGTATTAGACATTAAAATAACTTACTTTACTTCTCTCTACAAAGCATTTATAAAATATATATATTTTTAAAACAGTACATCTCATCTACAATTGAAATACACAAGTAAGAAAATTTTATAAAACAGTATTTGCTGATAAAAAAAGAAGTCAATTCGTGATTATATATAGCTAACAACTTTGTTAAAAAAGATAAAAAATAATTGCATGATATTTATGACTTGGAAAACAGTAAAACTTTGGTGTAAAGAGAATAATTTAAGACGTCATTTTATATTCATTATTAACTGTTTTAAAATTTGTATGGAAATAGCTATCAAGGTTAAACGGCTACCTATTTTGTTTTGGTAAATAAGCAAACATATGCAATTTCTTTGGTTTTGAACGTTAAAAAGGTGTTTTTTTAGGTGAGTCTCAAGCTTCCTTTGCTTATGCAGGTCCACTATGTGCGAGGATGGACAATGTGTGAGGATAGATTTTGTTTGATCCAACCAATTTCAAGAGACTGAAAAAAAAAATTAGAATATGATAAATGAATATAAAGGTGGTATGAAAGGGAAAAAAAAAAGGTGAGATGACATAAGTTAATAGGGGGCATATAAGTATTAAAAAATATTTTGAATTATTATATACATCTATAATTAATTATGGAGATTTATTATAACAATAATAAAAAATAATTAATAATAGGTAAAATTATATTATTTTTCATTTATTTTGTCTTTCACTAATTCAAAAAACTTCAATTTTCATACTTTTTCACTTTTATTTTCTTTCTCCCTTCCTTGTTTTCCTTCTTATAATCCAAACAAAACATAAATCTAAAAAAAATAAAATCCATAATTCTAAACTCTATTTCCTTTTACTAATTTCTAAATTTCTCACAAGAAATTTTAGAAGAAAAAAAAAATAAAATAGCTTTTTCTAAAATATAAATTAGTTTATATGTAATTTTTTTTAAAAAAACTATACACGATTTCTTTCATAAATTAGTCAATCCATAAATTATTTATCTTAAAGAAAGACATTTTATTATCTTTTCTTTTAAAAGTGCTTAAAAAAACCAACGTTATTTTTGAACGGATGCAGAACATATACAACCATCACATTCCAGAACCTTTGTCCTTGCTATAACAATCACGAAGACAATACTTAATCCTTGTCCTTACTAGAACTGGCGAGGTAACAGGACAAGGCCTTCTTCGTGCGTGACTAGAGACCTTCACGGAGCAAAATATTAACGAAGTTGTTCGTAGACAAGTTCGATCTCCACTGAACACCCAGTGTTGGTGAAAAGACATTGCAATAGCCTTGAACACAAACAGTTAAAAAACATTGTCTTCGTATTATATAATTTGAAACATTATCGCACTTAAAAATAGTGACTACTTATCACTAATTAATTTAAACATTAAAACAACTGAACCACATCAGCTCATTTTCAGTAAGACGAGAGATCCGAGATTTTCAGTGGCAATACTATGAAGAACCAATGTACAAATCTCCAACATAAACATTCTGCGAGTGCTATGGAGCGATATGCACCGTGTTGCTGCAAAGGACCCGAATGATAGAGTGCATAATTCTCTTGACACTATTCCAAATGAGCCCAGAGAACCTGCATAAAGCATCAAGCAGTGTTTGCCATAGACTCGATAAGGATCTGGTAACCTTCTGGCACAGAAGTCTGTGTCTGCACACATTCCGTCAATGCAGGAACATCAGCATTTAGGTCTAAAACCCTTGCCAGTACAAGAAGAAGATGAAAATCAGAAATTCGCTTCACAAATGGAAGACTTTTCGTCCTGTCCAGATGATTCTTCAAAGCCTTCCCATTTATCTGAGTATTCCGGTTCTCAACGGGAAATGTAGATGAAAGAGGACCCTGCATTTTGGGGACAATACACTGGTAAGTTACTGAAGGTTATAATTTACAGAGCAAACTACATGATTTTTATGCTTTGAAAAGAAAAGAAACATGTTTATGAAGACTGAAATTATAGTAACATATACTTGGTTCAAGAGACACCTATACAAAAAAAAGATTAGAGAACTTTTGTGTTCACATCTGTATAACATTGACAGTTTATTACTTCAAATAAAGAGAGAAAACAAAATATAGTCAATAATTTAGCAATCTGCAGCACATAAATTTGGCTACCCTGGTTAAAGAGACCGAGTGCTTGGCTGTCTACTTTAGAGCTTAAATTTTTTAACTAAATAGTATTGCTATAATTTTTTTAGCCTAAAAGATACTTTTTAAGTTAAACTTTTTGGGTAATGAGTTACTGGATCTTGAAGCTTAAACAAAAAAGGAAAAGAACGGTTAGAAGTCAAAAACTACTAAAACTAATTCCTTTAATAGCTCGTATGACCAACTGTTTTAGAAGCTCCTTCTTTTAAAAGTTCTTTTCCTTAAAAGGGTTGGTTTTATAAAAGCTCCTTTTCTTAAAATTATAGTCGGCCCATCTTCTCCCTTCAAGGAGAAAAATGACCAAAAACAAGTTGGGTAATCAAACGTTACCTGGTATCCCATACCTAACAAGCACAGGACAACTATTTAAAAAATAAAGCCTCCGAAGTAGCAATTGACAACTTAGAAAGATCATAGATCCTTCCATACTCTTTCAACATTTTATGTTATCTGAAATATGTATTATTTTGATGATCAAATCATCTTGGTAATACTATCACAACAAGTAGCAATTCCTAAGCTTTTGGGATAAAAAAAAAATTTGCCTGCTATGGATAACTATTGACTGTCATTTGAACATTTAAACTTCCTTTTTCTTCACATGGGAAGACTCCTTAAACCAAAATATCTACCTTATAAATCAAACATGTTCAGGGAATTAACCAGTTTGCAGGAAGAATGATACAGGTGGAAATATTTCTTGATTCCCCCTAAAGAGGTTAAAGACTAGAACAACTAAATGACATGTGTACATAAACACTATTTTACATTAAAGTAGCCCTTGTTGATCGAATTTGTGGTCAAAAAATACAGTGATTATCCGTTCATTACCGTGATACGCTGAAATCTATTATGTTCTGAAAATCTGTGGAAACTTCTAGTGCAAATATTAATCTTATACTCACAACAGTATACAATTAAAAAAATGAAAGTCCAGAAATAGGATTATTTCAAATTATCCATTACCGTGAAATCCATGCTCGTTGAAATTATTAAACTTGTTATATGTAGGAAAAGAAAATCCTGAATCGGCGTTCTTGATTTTACTACAGTCCATTCAAACTAATTAGACATAAAAGGGTGGAATTAGCTTTATGCCGAAACCGCTATTCTCCTCCTTTACTACCGTGAATTCATACCCTACACAGTTCAGCTGATCCATCCATGAAAAAAAAAAGAAAAAAGAGCCATACTCAACAATAGAACTGAGTAAGCCACCATTTGGTACCAGAAAATAAGGGTTCCTGCACCCAATTGTGGCAGCATCAACAGCACTTCTACAGTTTAAAGATTAAAACTTTATACACCTCATGAAATTTTTTTTGAAGTTTATCCTAATGCTTATGAGAAAAACAATTAATCTTTAACATATAGATAAAAAGAAAACAAATGATATAGACGGCGAATAACTCTTAGGGACTGAACTAAAATACAGCCTAGGGATAGAACAGAGCACAAGTACAACAGACGTGCACCATAATTCAGCAAACATGGTAATTTCTAATAGACAATCACAATCACATTGACATGGAGCAAGAAAAAGGAGAATATAACCAAGGAACCATACCTGATGATCTGCGATTTTGACGACGACCAAGAAGAAATCATTGTCAACTTCTTTGGTATCCTTAACCCCAACAACCACATCCTTCTTCATCTTAGACAACTTGGGATCATCGTCCTCCTTTATCTCAGTCTCAAACCACCCTTCCTTGAACAATCTCACGCACACATCACTAATCTGAAACGCTTCAAAATGCACATCCGCATTCATATCTTCATTCACCTCAAGCTTAACAACCGCAGTAACCCACTCTTTCAACCCACTCTCAGCATGGTACTCCGCAGCCTGAAGTACCTCCCTATTCGACAAAGTGTAATCCTTCTTGTCCTGGCTTATCGTCTGCGTGAAGATGAACCCTACTCTCCTCATCCCCAACCCCGCCGCTATAGCCTCCACGAGTTTCTCCTCTTCGGGGTCCCTGAAAAACACGAGATTCTCCTCCGAACCCTGCTGCGGCGGCTCGTAGATGAAGTCCACCTCGACCTTCCCCTCCTCGGAAACGGAGCCGTACATGAAGCCGCCGCGCTTGACGGCGAACGCGAGCATCTCGTTCACGTAGTGCTGGAACGCGTTAGCGCAATCGCGGTCGAAGGAGACGAGCTCGCAGTGCGGATTCTCTTGGCGCGTGACCCGCATCTGCTTAGCGATGAGGTCGTCCATGGTCATCTTGCGGCCGAAGGAGCCCGCGGGGTTGAAGGCGGGGCCCGCCACGTGGCGCTCGCCTTCGTAGGTCAAAAAGACGATGGAGCCGTGGCCGAGGTTAAGAGACGAAAGAGTGACGTCGGGGTTGGCCATATCGGTGAATCGATGGAGATCTTCGCGCGATTTCGCTAGTAGAAGGTTCTGGTTGGTGGAGAGGGTTTGGTTGTGAACCGGAATTCTCAATTGGGCTTCGATGATCCGCTTTAGCCCCGACACTGTGGTGGTGTGCGGGTTTTCGACGGTGACTCGCTCCAGGCCGTCGCGGCTTCGAAGTCTGAGCATCATGGTGGAGAATTGAGTGTTGTTTATGTTTGGGATTTGCGTAAGAATGTGGAATTAGGGTTATATAGAAGATAATTAGGAGTGGGAATTAGGAATAGAATGTGGAATGAGCGATGGCTTGTGGAAGTAGAAAAAATGCAGAGAAGAAAAGAGGTTCGAGGTTGAAGAATGACAGTGACAGACAGTAAGAAGGAGAAGGTTGTGCCCTTTGATGTGAGGAGATTACCTTATATATTGGGCCTTGTATTTCTCTGTACCTTAGTCTAGATCTCCCATATTCATATTATTTCAATCAAATATCTTTTCATAAATCTTATATCTTTTTAAATGTTATTTAAATGCAATATAAACTTCTGAATTACTTGTTTTCGGAAATATCTTAGAAAAAAATATTTCTAAAATAGTTAAAAACTAATTCCAGATTAAGCGATAACATCTGGATTCTTAGTTACGAAATCGGTTTTTTTCTGTTAATATAACTTAAGTTTAAATAATACAAATTTATCATATTTTTTATTAAATTAAACGTAATATTAAAAATATTTTTTCCTATTTTTTATTGTATTTTACTGTACAATGAATAAGTATTTATAACAATATTAGAGTGGAAAAAAAATATCAAATTGAAAATAGTTAAAAGAATCTTTAACGATGATATAAAATAATACTGACTTAAACATGTAACAAATTAAGTATGTCTTAACTACTATCTTAACCCTGGAAATTTTTCTTTTATAATTTTTTTAAGGTCACTGATTTTTTCGTTGTCAGTTATTAATATCTTTAAACTAACTTGGAAAAAACTTAAAATACATAATATATAATCGTTAACGTGAACAAAAATAATTGAAAAAGTTGAATTCTTTTTTTCAAAATTCGTATTTCTTATGTCGTTGTGCTAAAAAATTTGTGAAACAAGTAAACATAACAATCAACGAATGAGACAAGTTAATTTATAAGAATACGAGGAAAATTAAATGTTGATATAAAGTTTTAATGTTTTATTACTATTTTATTTTCAATCTTGTAAGCAGAAAAGTTTTAATCTATTTTATTTTATTAAATATATTGTTTTATTTTTATATATGAAATATATTACTAAACATTGTTTTTGCACAAACACTTAATATGATTTTATGATTCCAATATTTTTGAAAAGATAAATTAAAATCTAAAAATTTGTCTAGTTTGAGTTTTTATTTGTAAGATTAGCATAAATTACACTTTAAATAAAAAAAAAACTTAAAAGAAGAATAAAATATTGATAATATAGAGAAAATTCCACTCTCCACCTCAATATCTATAGTTTTTCTTCTTTTTTTTTTCTTCTTACATTCTTTATCATTCTCCTCGTTTTAAATAATCTACAAATTTCTTATTCTTCCTACAAAACTTTCATGCCTCAAGCAAGAACATAACATCATTTAAATAATACAAAACATTATTTTTTTATTGACACTAATGGAACACGCATGTGTCCACTTTTTTTTATGATAATAAAAATAAAAAATAGCTTTTATTATAATTATTAAAAAAATTATTAAATTTATAAGAAAATACGCTTATAACAAATAATTATAAAACAAATAATTTATATAATTTTATTATAGGTATTTTTTTCATCGTAAACAATTAATTGATTTAAAAATAATTACAAAACATAAAGGATAAAATACTAAGTAAATTATATTGATAAGGATAAAATTGGTAACCAAATATAAAAAGGTTATAAAGTGATTATAGAGAGAAATCATCTTTATTATGATTATTAGTAAAGATTAAAATTCATATCTTCACATTTGAATATTCTGTATAATTTTTTTCTTTTAATCAAATTATAGTTTCACATAATAACAGTTTAAAAAATGATAGATAGTTAATCTTTTGAAAACATTTTATCACAATTTTAACTGTGTGACTATGTGAATGAATAATATTCGTTAGAAAAAAAAAAAAAAAACTATTTTAAAAATTTT
>Ga0123340_1001329_pt1 | contig 20288 bp, 11 predicted proteins | sample SirMexnodulemix_FD_89961 | JGI IMG/M metagenome (GOLD analysis project Ga0123340, IMG submission 89961) | Root nodule microbial communities of legume samples collected from Mexico - Siratro Mexico nodule mix | ecosystem: Host-associated > Plants > Roots > Nodule | place: Mexico: Nepantla... | reverse complement strand
TCTCTCTTGATAATATATAAAAATGTTCATTAGATTTTATTGATATTGATACTAGTTTTAATAACCCAACATGTACTTTTACTAAAAATTCTATAAATTTTGTACTTCAACCTTTAACTTATCTTCTATATCTCTTCTTTTGTTACCAAGTTAATAGATATTTTAATATTAAACTTTTTATTCAACTCTTTCGAATTTAAGGTAATCTGATTTTTTCAAGAAAAAGAATTTTTCTTTACATACATAATTAGATTTATTTATTTAAAGAGTTTCTTTTTACATAATTAGATTTATTTGAAATGATTATGACTTATTTGAAATGATTATGACTTTTCAACAGATAATATAACCATAATGTTTGATCTTCAACATCAATTTAAATATTATTTGTTTTCAAAGATTAAAAATTAATTTATTAAATTCTTCAATTATTTATTGATTTTTTTATAATTACTTATCTTATGAGTACAAAACTTCTTTAAATATAGACAGTTCATCAGGATTTTGTTATATATAAGCTTTCAAATTTCTCTGTAATCCTCTTGTGATATTTTTCTTTCAAAATTTGTCTTAACACACCAAAACTTAGAATAATCCTATTATGAATCTTCTTCAATAACAAAGTCCTGTCATTCTCAGTCATGGTTTTGTCAAACTCGGATTCACCTTCCAAAGCTTTAAGAATGTCCTCTTGAACTAAACGAACATGCAACTTCAACCATTATAACCCGAAATAATTCAAGCAAGTAAATTTCTTAACCTCATACTTTTTAGAATCATGATGACTGAATTTCTTTCGCTCCATGTTCACCACACCAGTTTGTAAGGAAATAACCACAATTTTCTTAGACAGTCTAACACCCTAAACACCACAAAATAACAAAAAAACTCACAAGAACCAATAGAAGGTAAAACAAAAATTTATGTGGTTTGACTGAAACCAGACTACATCCACGAAAATTTACTAAGGCTTTATTTGGATTGGAGAATGGGTTTGAGGGAATGGATTTGAAGTAATTTGAGTGGATTGTGTATAGATGATAAGGTTGTTTGAATTAATGGATAGATGGTAAGATTTAAAGGGATTTAAAGAAATGTTTATGAAAGTTTGGAAATGATTTTATAGGTATTATAGATTTTTTTTAATTTTTTTAATTGATATATTTGTGAAATTATTAATTAACTTTTGTGGAAAAGGATGTTTTGTAATTTCTAACTCACTTACAATAAATATTTCGTAATTTCTAATTTCATCCCTTCACCTGAGCAGGATTGCATCCTGCAAATCTTTTCCAATCCATCTTTCCAACTTAATGTAACCAAACGGACTTCATTTACAATAATCCATCTTTTTATATAATGAAACCACACAAATTAGTTCAACAAGAAAAAAAAATGAGATTAAAATACAAATTTATTTTACTAATAAATTCTCAACTTTAAATTACAAAAATTATTCATTACAAGATCTTGATTATATAGTTTCACAGACTGCCTACCTAAGTTTTCAAGAAAGGCACGGGTCAAATCTATTAAGAGCTAGAAATACCAACAGGCTTATATGAAGCTTTGGTCAGGTAGACGGTAATGAACTACTAAACACTTCTTCGACTGAATAATCTACTAGAAAACTTTTAAACATAAATTTTACTGGACCGAATCTTTATAATGATTATTTACTATGTTTAATTATATAGGTTGATACCTTATTTATTTTTAGTTTAAAATATTATTGAATAATGTTTTATTTATTTCTGTAATTATATAACTTAACACGTTGATTTCTATTTTATATATTTATAATGTCAATAACATTTAATTGAGTATTAGTGTAAATATGAATTTAATTTAATTTTGTTACAATAAATATATTAAACAAAATTAAAAAAATAAAATATATATAAATGTGTCAATTTATTTAACCCAACAACCTATAAGAACGCGAACCGATATATAAAATTTATGAAAAAGTTATGTGGAGTTAAATAATTAAAACTCAACTCCACTCACTTGTCTCGGGTTTATTGATTTTGACATTCTTATACAATAATATCTACATGTCTCACTCTTATGTGATCATCACTTCTATATAATATTATATGTGCCTTGTCGTTCTTACTCCACGAGTTCCTCCTTGATCTTAACACTCCTGTTTAACATTACATATACAGGTCTCTCTTATGCTACAAGTTTAAAGGCTAGCTCACTTTACCACTTATATATATATATAATATCTCACTCTTATGATACATATTTGAAAGAGATAAATGCATTCTTCACTCATCTAGGTTTGGTTTTATGTCACTTTTCCACTATTTTGCACTCTCTCTAACTTTTTTCTTATTTTATATTTTACAGTAACTATTCCAATTTTTACCGTTTATTCTTTCAACTTTAACTTTGTTAATTTTGACTTTACAGACTAGTTTGTAAGTTAGCTAGACATAAATTTATTTATTTTTTCTAAATGTTAAACCTGTAAGAATAGTTGCATATTTTTACTATTATTTTATATTAAAAAATATAAGTGTTACACATTTTTTCTACTTGTTAGAACTTATAAAATATTAGTATAAACTTAAATATATTTACTTTCCTCTATCGTATTATTAGTATGCAATTTTTATCGGTATGAAAATTAATAGCATATTTGATCCTTCAAATTTCTAAAGTTAAATAATTTTAGTTCAACATATATAATATTTCATTTAGTTGTTAGAAAAATGTCAAACTAATTTTCCTGATAGCAATGTTAAAGTTTATAGTTAAACATTACTATGGATATTTCATGTGAATAAGTAATTAGAAATTGAAAAACATAGTGGATAAAAATTAAATAATGTAATTAAATTTTTATACAGACTAAAATTATATATGTGAGAAAAAAAACAGATTTAAAGCTTAAGAATATTAGAATTTGACTTCAGAGTTGATATTAATAAGTGGAAGTTTTTCATTTTATTTTTGGAATTACCCCCCTCTTGCGTCCTTTTGCTCCCCTAAAAGCCACAAATACCACCCACACAACTAAGAACAGTCCTCCAAATCCACGTAGTATATGTATGAGGGGTAAAGAAAGAGAAAAGCTAGTGTTCGTGTAACACGTTCCACAAGGTAAATTCATGACTTTGCTTCCAGAGGAAACACAGCACCGATACTCATCACAACCATCCATTCATGTAAAAAGTGGATGTGAAACAAACATTGTCGTTCTCAATCATTGCTTCCAAATTAAATTCAATCAAAATTCCAAAACAAAATCAATCCTACTTTAACATTTTTTTGAGTCAGAAAAAATGAACAACCAGTAACAGTGCTTCTAAAGATTATTATAATTGTCATTTTTGTCGCGGACAAGAATGAAGGGGAAAGTGCGCAGTGGTGAATTCAACGAATCAAAATATTTATGGTGCCATCACTTTCTGTTGGAATAACTTGATATGAAAGCCAAAAAAGAGAAAAAGAAAAAATAGCAGCCCCCTACATTCCTCACACACATATAAAGATGAACAGAAGAAGTGGTAGGGAAAATAACGTGATGATGGGAGAAAGGGAAGATGGTAGAGCGAGCGAGGACACAGAAAAAACAAACAAGCGTTTGTTCAAACTGTGCATGAGAGGTGAGTGGAGGGAAGTGGTGAGAACGTACGAGGAGGACAAGAAGGCTCACACGGCCAGAATAACCAGGACCGGTGACACTGCATTGCACGTCGCCGTCACCGACGGCCAATGCGACTTCGTGCGAGAGCTGGTGGAGCTTATCTGCTCCAAGGAGGAAGAGGGTAAGCCGAAAGAGGCACTGAGAATTCAGAACGAGAGAAAAAACACGGCCTTGCACTTCGCGGCTTCCATGGGGAGCGTGGAAATGTGCGAGTACATTGCTTCCGCTGAGGCTTCGTTGCTGAGTATGCGCAACGTTGACGGCGAGACCCCTCTCTATCTGGTTGCTCTCCATGGCAGAAAAGAAGCTTTCCTTTTCCTTCACTATCTCTCCAACGACACCCACCCAGAGCCTAAGAACTACTACAGCAACTGTAGAAGAACTGATGGTGACACAATTCTTCATTCTGCCATTGGCGGAGATTATTTTGGTAATTAAGACCTTCTAAACTTTCTTTCAATCTAAAAAATTGAACTTTCTGATGAGTAATTTATTTGACAGATTTGGCATTCCAAATAATTCATTTATACGGAGATCTTGTGAACTTTGTGAACGAGAGTGGGTTAACTCCTCTTCATGTCCTCGCAAATAAGCCTTCTGTTTTCAAGAGTGGTGGCCGCTTGGGACGCTTTGAAAAACTTGTTTATAATGGTAAGATATTAATATCAAATTTCACTTCATATATAAGAATCATAATGTATATGTGTTATTCTATTTGGAAGCTATAATGGTGAAGGAGCTCAAAGTAGCACCCAGTATTCAGCAGCAACGTCCAACAATCGACAAAGAAAAAGACAATTATCCCAAAAATTACGAGGCATGTATGGAGTTTTTGAGGGTGGCAAAAAAATTCGCCTTAGTTGGTATGTAAAAAATTATATTCTCTCTCTTTTTAGATAACGTATAACTCAATCCTGTTTTTAAAAGTATTTTTGTCTGAATAATTATAGACAAAATAGAATATATAAACCCACAGTACTCTCACTATTATTTGCAACATATTAGAGAAAATTATTACTAAAAACTTCAACTTATGAACATGATTAATAACCTCAAGTTCCTAATAATAGTGATTTGATTCGTATTTTATGTATCAGTTAGCTGGCCCTTGAGAGAATTTCTACATAAAAAGTTGCTGCATGATCAAATTGGAACAGAAAGAGACCTCGAAGCATCGAAAAAGATTGCTACAAATAATGGGGCGAAAACAAAATCTCCAGGTGAGGACTAAATTGTTACTAAAATTCTTATACTTGTGCTTTCCATGCACCATATTGGGACCAAATGAAAAACTTTATTTCAAAAGCAAATTGAAGAAACATAAATTGAGATATGAGTTAGCAGAGATTTCATTAACCTCAGTATCAATTGTTTAGGATCTGAAAGCAGGAGTTGGGCACATCCTGCCAATTACCAAAGCTGTGTAGATTTGTTGAAGTTTGTGTTTGTTATAATGTCGGTTATCTTCGGAACAGGTATGTCTCCATCAACATATTTAGCTTTAGACTCGCGTATATATTTTGCATATCAATTATATATGCTCATCATACCTCTTATAAGTTCGCACTTAATTTTGCATGTTTGAGCTTTAACTAGATAAAACTTTAATCTGGGTGACTTTTGGGGAAAAAGACTTTTTACTATCACGATTATTTTTTTAGTCGAAGATAAGATTAATAAAAATCTACATTAATACTTCTGTACCAAAAAATTCATTTATATACTCGAGTGAGATTCTTAGTTTCCATATTGCCTTTTATATGTTTTGAATAAATTGGATTTTTCATACCCAGACTTCAATCAGACACTGCTGGTCAAGTATATAAGGTGACCAAATGCAAATATATCATGCACCTATGACCATTTACTTTTTTGCACTCCAAAAATCGATAACAATTATAAATGAGTCCTTATTTAATGGATTAACTCTTACAAATTATCTTATTAATCTTTCAATATTTTATGAAAATATATTCAATATGTTATAAGTATAAAATAATCACTGGTAGGAATGTCATTTTTTCTACCTAAAAAGATATATATAAAAAAAGCATTTAATTTTGCAGTTCATGAATGTAGCACCTTTTTTGTATTAATAACGCGACAATGTTTGTGGTAATGAAACTACAAAAGGGTCATCGAACATCAATAAGATACGTCGGAAGAAGGAAAAGCACGTGTGGTCAGCTCAAATAATGGATGAACTTCTGAATGGAGCTCGCTTGTATGAGTATGATGACGAGGGCAGCATACCCGTGAAAAAATTGGAGAAAAAAGATAAACGCAGAGAGCCTTATAGTTTTGATGAGGGGGGTAATGTTACTTTGGCTGATATCACAGAAGAGCAGCAACATCTCGACACCAACGGAGAACCCAAGCAACAAAACAATGGTATAACATTATTACCGTGTTTGGTTCTGCATACTTTACATAGAAATATAAAAAGAAAAAGGATGTTTAATCATGATATTTAGATTAGTGTTGGTTATTATATTATTATTATCATTATTTGGTTAACTTTTTATGTGCAGGGGAGGAGAAGGTTAACATCAAAGAAAAGAAGATGACGTGTGAGACACCGATATTAATAGCTGCAAAGAACGGTGTGACAGAAATGGTAGAGAAAATCATGGACTCGTTTCCTGTAGCCGTTCATGATATGGATTCGAATAAGAAAAATATAGTGCTATTGGCAGTAGAGAACAGGCAAATCTACTTATATGACTTGTTGCTGAAGAAGAAAAATCTGAAGCAGAGTATATTCGGGAAAGTGGATAGCGAGGGAAACAGTGCATTGCACTTGGCAGCCAAGCTTGGAGAGTATAATAAACCTTGGCTCATTCCTGGCGAAGCGCTGCAAATGCATGGGGAAATCAAGTGGTACCTGGTAAGTTTACACATCATTAGGCATTTCAACTTGTCAAAGTACATCAAATACATTAACTTGTTTTTAATTTGTAAACTCAAAGGGGACACATTTTTATGTCAGAACATAAATGGAAATAATGCAGATAATGGTGAAATAAATTAGGAGATGAGAGAGGAAGTCGAGTTAAATTTTAATACTACAAATCACATCCACTAAAATATTTAATTATCAAAGGTGTCGTTTACGTAATTAGAAGAGCTTATTCAATATTATAGTAGAGAATTATTTAAACTTATTGCTATAAATTTTATAAATCTATCATCTATGTAAGATTCTCTTTTAACTTACTCTATAAGTATCTCAATCAAAGATTAATTAAATTCTCATTAGATAAAAGCGTGAAATAAAATTTTTATTGAAGTACTTACCCTAACAAGTTTTCGTCATATTATTGATATCAAGGTGCTTCAATTTGAATCCAATTATTATCCCTGTAAAATGACTTACATTATTTGGTCATTGAAACTACTTGCTCTCCCAATGGTGCTAATGATACAGTTTGTCAAGGAATCGATGCCAATTCATTTCTTTAGACGGTACAACAATAAAAACAAGACACCAAGAGACATCTTCAGCGAGACTCACAGGGAGCTTCTCAAGAGTGGTGGAGAATGGCTGAAAAAAACCGCTGAATCTTGCTCCTTGGTAGCAGCACTTATAGCCACAGTAGCATTTTCCACATCCACCACTGTTCCCGGTGACTTCAAAGATGACACCGGCGCCCCAACTCTTGAATACCGTTCAGAGTTCAAAATCTTTGCCATCTCATCTCTCATTGCTCTTTGCTGTTCTGTCACCTCACTGGTGATTTTCCTCTCAATACTCACATCTCGGTATCAAGAGCGTGATTTCGGAAGAACTCTTCCCAGGAAGCTTATCCTGGGTTTGACATCGTTGTTCATGTCCATTACCTCTATGATGGTCTGTTTCTGTGCTGGTCATTTCTTTATCCTAAGGGACAAACTGAAATCTGCTGCATTCCCAGTCTATGCCGTGACATGCCTGCCAGCGACACTTTTTGGCTTGGCTCAACTTCCACTCTATATCGATCTCGTAGTGGCTACTTTTATGAAACTACCACAGCGTGGCTACAAAACCTCTCTACAATAGCTTTACGACCAGCATTGTAGCAGAGCTAACATAACGCTGCATGTAATCTAATTGTCGATATATGGAGCTTAATGTAGATCTTGCATTGATAGACTACACATACTAAATGGATATTTCAATGTGTTTACGTAATGTTATTAACTGTTTCTTATGGTATTTTAAAACACAATTGAAATTTTCGTTTTGACAAATTTTATAGAAGATAAATCCAACAATAACATTAAAAGATACCCAGTAAGTGATACTCAGGGAGACACCACACAAACTATGTGCTGAGTTTTACTTTCTTGACCTTTTCAGCTCGTCCAAAGAATATATCTGTCTAGTGTCTTCAAATATAGTTTGAGAAGAATTAGGAATCAGGAATTTTAACAACTCAATTTGCATCCTTACCATGCTAGAGAAACCAGAAGGTCCAAAACAACAACTCTAGAAGACAACAGTATCAAGCATCATTCCGAGAGTTTGAATGATGTTGGAAGACATCAAATTTGAGACGTGCTCTTCGAGGTGCTTCTTTGCGTCTTGTCTTCCAACATTAGCTATTGCAAGCTTTTCTGGAGGCAACTCATATTCCTCTTGAACAGCCTTGTTATATTTGATAGCTAAGCTCAGCATTTCCTGCATGCAATTTAATTGAGATTAACTGTTATTAGTGTCTTGTGTACTGTGGCATATCGGTTCCAGAGAATAAAATTCAATATCTATTTTTAAACCAGTTGGTTTCCTATCACAATATTAGGCAGATTTTTATATCTTAAAAATAGGATAAACAAAATATATGCAGGGATTTTATTATGACTAATCAAATGAGTACAAATCTACCTTACACTTTGAATCATTACATTACCTGTATAGTCTGTTCATTAGTTTTGGAATGTGTATCAAAATGTCGAAGTGTCAAACCATCAGTCCATTTCTTCTTGTGGAGATTAAGTAACATCTTCTCTTCAAGTTCATTTTTCCGGTAGTTAATGGCTATGGAGTAGTAATGCCGGTTCAACCCATGGATCAATGCCTAAAGAGTGGCAATAAACATAGGTCAGTAACAGTTACAAAAAGAAGAACAAGTGCTTCCAAAAGAAAGAAAAAAAAAATAGTGTACACAAAAAAAAATGGCTTTGGTAACACACTTGAATAGATGGTTTATTCAGATGTCCCAGATTGGATGTTGTCTGCCTTGGCTCTTGACCAAGCATCATAGTCTGTGGATTGATCAATCGAAAAGCATCAATAACCACTTTGCCTTTAACACTTTGTATTGGATCTACAACCACAGCCACTGCACGCTGATTCAAAGCCTCAAAACTCTGTATGAAATACCATAGAAGAGCAAGTTACTCACACTAATCAGCAGCACCATACTGATAAGAAAAAAAAAATAGTTACTGCGAATACAGGATTTAACTGTAATGGCTTGCGTGGCTGGAAATTTCAATTACTTACAATTTAAATTTTAAGAAGTAGATAACAGTTGGCACTTCAAAGTGCATATCATGACACTGTTTTCAATAAGCAAAAAAATGGTTTGCTTCCACTAATAGCTCAAGAAACCTTTTATATGAAAATGAGCCGCTCCATATTCACTATTTGGGAAATCAAAGCAAGCTTCATACTAACAAACAAATATTGATTTTTAACTAACATCAAAATCTAATCTAAGATGTTTGATTAAGAATTACAGATCACTTGAAAAATAAGAGTAATAGCAATATCAACCCTGAAAATATATTTAACTAGCAATTTTGGTTAATTATTTAAATTGCGTATAATTTACTCTTCAAATTATTCAAACTTATCTTATAGTACTCTTTCTGCCAAGCAGGCCCAGAGAATAGTTCATATGTCATCATCTTCTAACAGAATCTAAGCATAGAGTCTAGGCATCAACTTAATTAATCAAAAACCAGCAAACATCAAAGCCACATTAGCAATTTTAATAAGATTGATAATAGGTAAATATCATAGTAGCCATAATTTGAGGGTTAGTGAGGTGGCTTAGCCAAGTTGGATGGTATGGTATGTTGTTCTCTTCACTATTGCACATTCCATACCATTCTTGAATTCTTCCCAAGAATAAGCGAGTAAAAAAGGCAGGAAACTAGGAGAAAAAACAACAACAACGTGAAATCTATTCAAACGCGAGATCCACTTAAACCTTTTGACCCTCCACAAAAGTACAGCATCCAAGTCTAATCCATGAAGTGAAAAACTAGAAAAAAATCATTAAAATCGAAACATGCTAACATCATCCCACAGATCCTTTGAATTGACATTTAGATGCAAAAACAATATAAGGTAATATATGAATCAACCAAAGAACGTATACAAGAAAGAAATGGAGCTGAACCTGTTGTGTATTGATATCAACACCAGAGAGCCAGCAGCCAAATCCAGGATGCGAATGGTACCAGCCGACAACCATCTCTGGTCTGCGACACAAGAAACCAACATCAATGAATTTATAAACCAAACCTCACTCAAATACAACAAATAAATAAATAACATACCGTCCAGTTTGTTTGAGCATATCAAGCATATTAGTCTGAAAAACATGATCAACGGCTTCAACGCTAACACCAGTGCCACTCTGCGGCATTGCGAAGACATCAACCACACGAACAGTGTACTCGTCCACGAACTCTCCCAGCATCAAACCCATCACCTCCATGGGAACTCCGGCCCTCCCTGTAATTACAAAAACACGAAAACCCTAATTTTGAAATCGGGCACCCCTTAAACAGGATTGGTTAAAAACGCAAACTTTATAGCTTTTCCTACCGTGCTTGAGCATCTTGAGGAGCGCGAGTGAGGAAATGTAGACCTGCTCGGAGGAATCGAGAGTTGGGGAATCTGGGGGAGGGTGCCCCAGAGCTCCACCTGCACCTGCGAACATTCGCTGAAGCCGCTCCATCGCGAATCTCACTTCCAAATTTTGATTCGGATTTGAGATTTGAAATTAAGTGAACTCGCTTCACTGATAATTTGAAGTTGAGTTGAAGTTGAAACCACTGCAGCAGTGAACTGAAAATAATGTGATGGAAGGCTCTATTTCAATACTTTATCTCTACTCTCACAAAAAACAGAGAAAAATAATAAAAATGACAACTATAATGCAATTTTAAAAACAAATGTACATTAAAAGCAGTGTTTAGAAATGATGCAACCAAAGACGAAATTTGAATTTAAATCTTACTTTAATATAATTTATTATTTTATTTCCTTTTTATCAATTATCAAATTATTTATCAAAGCTTTGTAATTAAATATCTTTAATATATTTGTTGAAATAAACATTATATATTATTCGAGTTATTTTAATTTAACAATTTTTTTAACCAATATAAATAGTTACAGTGGCAACAATACTTTCCAACACTGCATGATTTTAAATAAAATATAATATTGCGATATGAAGTAATATTTATAATAGAGTCTGAGTTCCTTTTTATACACTTATATTATAGTAGTATCTTTAGTTAACAAATAACATTAATATAAAAGAATCTTTAGATAAGCGTATAATTTTATTATAAATATTTTCATCGAGACGTCTCTTTTATATGTCAATATTAGATTCATTGATTAAATTTAATATTTATGCTAATTTTAGTAGTCATTTTTAAGGAAAAGAGATGTTAAGTCTAAAATAAATCCAAAATGATTTTTTTTCACTTTTTAAAAATAAATAATAGTATTACACTTGAATAATTTATGATACCACTTATATTCATATCTCTAAACTATGCAATCTTACTAATGGAAATAATAGCAAATAATATATTAAATGTGTGAGGATGCTTCACACCTGTAATTTCTATGAATATAAAACTTATAAAATTTAACTACAATTATTCTATAGTTTGTTGTAATGGTAGCCTTGTTTAAAGATATCATGGAACGATGAAGGCTTTAATTTTATACTATGAATTTTTTGATTATAGTTTTTATTTTATTTCTTGCCTTCTTATGAATAATTGTTTCAATTTATCAACAGTTCAAAAAAGTTATAACAAAAGGGCCCAAAGCCCAAAATAGTGAGAACAATAAAAGCTAGAGTTTTGTTATTTTCTTCCAATTTGTTAATTCACTTTCTTTTATTTTTCATGTAAAATTGCTTCATAACTATTTTCCCCTCTCTTTCTAACACCATTCATAGTTCATCCCACTTTACTACACCCCCCATCTCGCATCTCTTTTTCATGCAATGAAAAATTTCCAATCTCTCTTTTTCATTTTTTTTTTTTTACCCACAGCTAGAGGTGCTCAATGTGGAAACTGGTGGATGGTTATGGCTGAATAAATAAAAACGGAGGTGTAGAGTAGCAATCTATGTGAAACTGGTTGAGGTTGGAGAGCACAAGGAGGTCAAATTTCTAATTTGATTTTTTGTCTTTTTTCACGGACATTGACATGTAAATAGTTGGGCAGGTTAATTAATGTGTGATTTTGTAGTTTATAGAAAGATAAAGAAGGGAAAAACACATCATATGAAATTCTTCTCGATAGGTGAAATTAGATAGATAGAGAGCATAAATATAAATTATTAGAAAATATTTAAATTATAGGACCGAAAGAAAAATATTTATGAATTTTACTACTTATGAATGAAGGATTAATCAATTTTAAAATAATATTCATTATTGTTTTCCATTTTATCTTAATTAATTTAGTCTTAATTCTAAATGGTAGGGTAGAGAATTCTTTTGAAATAATTTAATCTCTTTTAAAAAGTAAAAATAAAGATATAATTTGTGTTTATCTTGCTTCATTCATTTTATACATCATTTAAATCATTGTTTAGATTTCTCAATTAATGAAGCATAACTTACATATATGCTAAAGTTATTAGTTAAACTTTTTAATTCATCAAACATAATTTTAGAAGAAGAAAATATCTAAGAGATTTCCATCAATAAGTTACATCCAAGAAAACATAACATCATTTTTAACCAAACCTTTAAGGATGGGCATGAGAATTTATTTTTTCACTTATATTTTGTTCAATTTTTTTCTATTTGTATGTAATGTATAATTCGTTTTCTTAGGTATAAGTACTTTCCATATTTATATACTCCAACATTCTTTTAATAGTATGTGTTCTCTGTTTTGTTTGTCGTATTATATTTAGAAAGACTTTTAATACAAGAGATTTATAAATTAAGAAGTATGATACATTCTATTATATTTGTATTATATCCGTATGAGTCAGTCAACGGAAAGAATTAAAAAATGTGACAAATGTTAAAAATTATAGAAACTTAAAAACATAATTAAAAGAGAAAATCAAAGTAACAAAGTTACGACCAATATATTTAATAATAATAATAACATAACAACACATTAATAACAAAAATAGGTTAAAGATACTTAGACATATCTAACATCATATAACAAAAACCTAATACGAATTACATATTATTATTTTTGTATGAATATATAACATAATACTTCATTATTATGTATGTCCGTATTAGGACTTGCTAGTGTAAAAGTGTCGCACAATTGTGAACCATCCTATAATCTCTTTTTCGCACATTGAATCGCATACCACATCTGAAAACAACTGCATACTGGTACTCTGATTTGAAGTCTAAAACCATCCAAGATGTTGAAAAATCTGGTGGAGTCAATAGCATCCACGTCAAGTAACTATTGATTAATATAAATTTTCAGAAGAAGATGTGTTGAATAGTATTGTTTGTACATGACTATCTATAGTTTTCAGCCCCCTGAAACCCATAAATCTTTGGCATTGGTTCATAATTAATGAGATCCCTTGACTGTGAAACTTGCTGTTCAAACTCGTTTGTTGGACTGTTGTTGGCTTTTGATTTTTCCCACTTCCCTTACAAGATTTTTTTCTCCCTGTGGTATTCATGAAACCAAATGTTGATTTTTAATGAAATATTAATGAAAGGTAAATTATTCAATACTTAATTTAAAGAAAAAGCTTATTGGATACTTAAAATAAAAATGATCACAAGTACTCAAAAAAGCTTTTAAAATCTATTTACTAATGTAAAAATAAAAAAATATTCATAGTCTACAACTGAATCCAATTCTATATGATAAACAATTCACTTTGAAAAACAAAAATAAACATTTTTATTAAAAAAATATATATGTCAATATTATATAATAATAAATTATGAGTATATTAAAATATAATGTTATAATTTTTATCACCTACAATTATTTATTTATTTATTTTCATTCACCAACTCTAAACTTCCCATAATGTGGCACCGATATGGTTCTCGTTTCCTGACTTTAATGTCTATTTTCGTATTCATTGATTATGTCTTTATTATACAAGCTGGGTCCCAAATTGTATATATTTTTTGCTTTTTAAAATTTACTCCAAACTAAATATTTTTACAGTGCATTATTAATTATTTTTAGTATCTTCTTATATAAATTAATATACTAATTGTTCAAGTATCATAATTACTTTATTCTTCGTATTTATGGAAAGTGTGAGTATTTTAATAAAATTGTATAAAAAAACGTATATGTATTTATTGTTTTTCTTAAATCATACGTACAAAAAGATAATCATTCGTTTAATGCATAAAGTCTAACAAAATTTTCAAATTAATGTACCATCTGAAAAATGCAAAACACGTAATTAGTATAGTGGCAGTGTGTTTGACTTCAACAGTTTCATGTTCAGATGCATTATCCAACTTGAGTTATGTTCCTTCAACTCAATTATTGGACGTAGGATATTAGCTGCAGTTTGAGGAAAAACAAGCCTTGAATCAAAGAGAGTCTAGTGGTTCTTTTTCACCCCTCAGCAACATGGGAGTTGCCAATTTCTTTCTCTTCCTTTTTATTGCTCTAAGTTGCTTCCAATTGCTGAGAGTTTCTGCATCAAAATTACCCCAAGAAGAAGGTATCTTTAGTTTCATCTTTGCAGATATGAAACACTAGGAATTGGAGCTGCTGAAGTTTTTGTTCAGCGTATTTCAGTAACTTCTTGTTGTAGTTGCTCATGATTTAAAAGAATAATTTATGAGTGAAATTTTGATTAATAATTTCTATCTATCCACTTTTATTTTCTTAATTCTATGGACATTGAAACAGTATTTCCCTTTGGGTTGGAAGTTTTCAAGTTCATATTAGATTGACATTCTAAATTACTGTTTTTTACAACTACAATGTTTATGCTTCCATGTTTATGTGGTCATTTAGTTGATGCCCTCAGAGAAATTGCGAGTGTGATGGGTTCGGCATATTGGAAATTTGATGCTGATTCCTGCAGTATTGAAATGGTTGGACTAACACAAGAACCACCAGCTGAATCAGAGAGAAGCATTGGTTGTGACTGCAGTTTTGAAGACAATACTGTCTGTCATGTTGTGAGCATGTATGATATGCCTACGAAATTGGTTTATTTCTCTTTTCTAAAGTTCTTGAATTAAGTGTGTTCATGGTATTATCTCTTAAATTTCCTCATTCAGTTATCTAAATCCACAAGAAATCTCAAGTTTCTCTTTTAGCACTGATGAACAATGTTTCTATGTTTTAGGACTCTCAAGCGCCTTAGTCTACCTGGCACTCTCCCACCTCAACTGGCCAAGCTACCTTTTCTCCGAGAAGTGTATGACCAACTTAAATAAGTTAAATCTTGTTAAAAACAAATTGTAATGGGCTTTTACAACTTTATTTGTTTAGTTCAGTGACTCTTTTATCTTAATATTTTCAAAAAAATTATTCTACTGACAGAGATTTTGCTTACAATTGCTTCACCGGTTCAATTCCAGAGGAATGGGCTTCAATGAAATTAGCTTCAATGTGAGTCTGAGTCTTTTCCAACTACTGCAAACTTTTCGTTCTACCATTCTTATTTTATATTACTTACATATTACATACAACTGTCTGCAGTTCTCTTCTTGTGAATCGCTTATCTGGGGAAATTCCAAGGCATCTAGGAAATTTTACCTCTCTTACATACCTGTATGTTCCAAGCTTTGGATTTAATTCATTCATATCTGTCCTAGATATTATCATGTTTATTGAAATTCTCAAGAAAGAGGTATACTTTGAAGGTGTTATTGTGGTAGTATGTGGTTTATCATCCTTTCTAACCTCTTGATTTGTCTTGTCTCCAATTAGGATGCTTGAAGCGAACCAATTTTCTGGTCCTGTTCCACCGGAGCTTGGGAAACTAACAAACTTGCAGACCTTGTAAGACATCACAATTCCTTTTCTTGCTTTCATTTTTTAATATGATTTTATACATTTTTTACTTTCTTTTGTAAGATATCATGTTTTCTTATGATTTTTTTTTTCTGTAATTTTAACATTGAAGGGTTCTGTCATCCAATCAATTGACTGGGAACTTACCACCTACACTTGCTGGACTACAAAATTTGATTGACTTGTGAGCTTTGATTTTGTTCCTTCTCCTCAATTATAACGCAACTATGTAACTCATACACTGCATCTCATGCTTACAATTCATTATCACATTGCAGTAGAATAAATAATAACAATTTTACTGGAACAATACCTAGTTTCATACAGAGCTGGCAACTTCTCCAAAGATTGTGAGACTCTAATACTTTCTTTGTTAAATGATTTGGCGTTTCTTTTGCAAAATATTAAATTATATATTATTTCTAACTCCATGCTCTTACCAATGTAAAATCTATGAAGAGAAATGCATGCAAGTGGACTAGAGGGACCCTTCCCATCAAATATCTCTCTCTTGAAGAACTTAAATATGCTGTGAGTATATCTTTCTTTTAGTCCTACAAATCATGGTACATTTTGCGCTTCATTTTGTCTATCATATTTATATTATAGCTCATGGTAGCGCATATTTATACAGAAGAATCAGTGATATAGAAAGTCCTGCACAGGTCTTTCCACATCTGGAAAACATGGCAAACTTGACTACATTGTACGTCTACAAGTGATGATATTTTGTCATATTTTGTTTCTTAAATGGGAATATATATTATTTTAACCATTAGTCTGAAGTTTAACGCAACTCCATTTTGTGTTTTAAGGGTTCTAAGGAGTTGTAACCTATCTGGTGTTATACCTTCATACGTCTGGACAATGAGGAATTTGGTGGTTCTGTAAGTAAGCGTGTGAAGATTCTATACCTATAACATGTTTTTTCCGCGTGTCTGTATTGATAAGAATAGACTATAGTTTATCTTCCCTGACAAATGATGGTAAAGTCTTTTGCTGCTCAATGCACAAAGAAGTTTACACCTAATTTTATGAAATCATTTTTTTGTATGTTAACAAATAAAATATAAATTCTTTGCTCCCATAATCCATAACGCGCATCCACCCCTGTCTTGCATACTAATCAAAGGTTTGAGTTAGAAACATATAATAAATCATATGTACATCTACATTAAAAAGTAAAAAACAAACGAAAAGATTTTCTGCTAACTGAATTCTAAACAATACATATTTAAATCCTGTTTGAATACAGTAAAACGAAAAGGCATACATTGCAAATATCAGTATGAGAATGAGGTAAGTATTTTTGGTTGCAACTTTAGAATCTGAAGTTGAGTAACTGTACCAGGAAATATTAGTACAAGTCTATGTGGTTGATCATATGTTAAAGGTTCAGAATTATTTATTCTCTAAATACATAAACTGCAAACTTATTTCTCAGGAGACACACGAAAAATGTTATGAATCTCCGGTGTATTAAGATTTATGAATTGGCACTATACTTGTTATTGACTTTGCTTTAGTTTGTTCTACAAGCTTCTTATATTATTGTATGATTACATGTTTCGCGTAAAAGGACATTGCCTCATTAAAATTGAAATTCTATATTTTCAAAACATTATGACAGGGATGTCAGTTTTAATATGCTCGTTGGGGAAATTTCATCAATTATAAGTGCAAGGCGTCTAAGATTCATGTAAGCATCTTACTCTAATGTATATTGACACTTAAATTTTGACTTCAAACGAAAGGGATAAGAATGCAGATAACAGACTTATGCATTTGAAAGCAATTTTTCTACTGAAATGAGATAATTTTCAACCAATTTTCATGATTCCAGAATCATGTAATGTACGCAGTTTTTTATAATGAAACTAAATAATTGTTTTTAAGTTCAATTATTGACACAATGAATTAAACAGTTTGGCATTGCTTCTGCTAGCTACCTAACAGGTAATATGCTCAGTGGCAATATACCGAATTCAATCCTGAAGGATGGAAGTAGCATGTAAGTTTCTTGTGGTTCAAAATTCTTTATCTGTATTAATTTTGTGCAATTAAGGTTTTGCTCTTGTAGATTAGAAGTGTTTAGTATAGCTCAATAGATTTCTTATTCATTGAGTATGTGGTTCACTGCAGAATAGATTTGGCATAAAAAATCATGATGAAACTATTTCCTTAGCAATAGCAACTGCAAAATATAGACAATTCCCGGTGGTTTATTTTATTCTAGAAGTAATTCATACTTTAAATTTAGATGTGATTTACTAAATCTACTTAATATGAGCTTGTAGAAAGGAAAGCACTCCCACTCAAATTCCCTACAGAGAGAAACCTGAACTCAGTCATCTAAATCTCAAATGGTATTTGAAAGAACTTAGTCTGTGATATGTGAAGCTAAAGCACAAAAGAACTAACTAGTTGTACTTCATTTTGGGTTGTACACAAAGGGCAATACGACTTATATTTCCTTTTTACGCTTAGAAGATCTCTAATATAGAGATCTTATATGAAGTATCTTAAATTTAAAACTCAAATCTTATACAAAATTTATCGGAACAAGTTGATATAATATAATGGAGGCCTTAAAATTACGAACTCTGGGTTTTAACAATAAAAGACAACATTTCAATATCAACAGCCATCTTTATAAAAAATTGAAATGCAAATAAAATATTATAACAGGAAAGTTTTAATAAAATGTCGCATCAGAACAAAACTTCTAAAAAATGATGTAGTATATTCTTGAATTGTAAATGGTTTTATTGTACCATTCCACTAATCAATGCTTGTGGAATCAGAGTAGAAAAGCACAGAGAAAAATTAGGACGGAAGTATATCTCTGGTTAGCATGCCAAAAAATGCCTGAATTATTGTGAAGGGGCATTCATTGGTTTTCATCATAAAGAGGATGATGCATGCAGCCAGGGTCCCTTTATTCCTTTTTAGCTTCGTCTGGGTTATTCCAGATGCATGAAAATATTATAAAGCAGGATTCTTTTTTCTTTAGCATTTTAGGCTTTTGTCAGTGATGTTGTGTGTGTACAGAGTGATTACCTAAATTTACGGAAGTTATCTTATATATACAAAACCATACTGTTGAAACTCCTCTAAGTATTGTCTCCTCTTCTGTATTTCTTCTCCTCTTTTCCTTTTGATCTTTTATACATTAGTTTTTGGAAAAGATTGAAAAAGGGTGGGAACCCATGATGGCACTTTAATATATGTTGAATACTAGAAGATATTTATCAGTAACTGGTCTTGAATGGTTTAAATTTCATTTTTTAGTGGGAGTACATAATTATAAACAGATTGGATAATTTATGGTTTATTTGACAAAAGCTCTCTTATTGTGTTGGATACAGCGATCTATCATACAACAACTTTACTTGGCAAGACGATGAGCAACCTGCTTGTCAGGATGGCATGTCAGTGAAAACATTTTCAATAGTATTTCCTTTATATTTTTGAAGTTGATATTTTTCTAAACTGAAATTTGTTTCTCATTGTTTCACTTAGTAGGAACTTGAATCTGAATTTGTTCAGAAGCTCCATTCTGAAGAATAAGTTGTAAGATCCCCTTCTCTAGTTTTGGTTAGACAAGAAGCCAGTTGAAAAATGATTTATTTTCAAGAATTTAACTGCCATGTAACAAACAAGTGCTGTGCTAGCCCTGACCATTATTTTGACATCATTATTTATTTCTACTCTAGTTAATGAGAAAATGATATAGTAATAAATTAGTGGATATTAGTATAAAAATTTCTTAGGAAATGCAAACAATACATTCATTGACACTGTCTTTCTAATACATAATTTAGTAATACCAACAGTACATAGTAATTAAATTGTATTTGAAACCATTAGCGAATTTATATGTTGCAATTGACAGAGAGGAGTATGTTCCTTGCTACAAGAATTTCAGCTGTTCACGGTGTAAGTTATATTTTCTCAGCTATCAAGCCATCGTTGCTCGCAGTTCAGTTTTTGTTTTTATTGTCAGCCATCTACCAACTCCGAAAGCATATTTTATTTAACGTAATTATTTAATGATTTAAAATTATCAAACATCCTCTGTATTAAAAAAAAATATTATTGTACTTCAATTAATTATTCTCTATTATTTAAAATATCATCACCCCCATGATATCTCTCATTCTATTTAACATAGATATAAGGAGTTCTGAATAAAATTAACAAAATTATGCCTTAATTTTCTAAAATAAATATAAGTAATTTTTTTAAATAAGAAAAAAAACCTGGTAAGCCTGAGAATGCAAGACCTTAGAAAAATTCCCACAAATCAGAAGGACGAAGCCCAAAGATTCCTCCACATTAGATGTGCTCCTCATACTAGCAGATAGATATATATATATATAT
>Ga0123340_1001326_pt1 | contig 20306 bp, 15 predicted proteins | sample SirMexnodulemix_FD_89961 | JGI IMG/M metagenome (GOLD analysis project Ga0123340, IMG submission 89961) | Root nodule microbial communities of legume samples collected from Mexico - Siratro Mexico nodule mix | ecosystem: Host-associated > Plants > Roots > Nodule | place: Mexico: Nepantla... | reverse complement strand
TTCTGGTCCAGGTTGGTTCCAACAGATTCTTCATGAGGCAGTCTTCATCAGCTTCATATGCTAAGCCTTGGTGCTCACAATGTTGACTTCATCAAATCACGTGCTTAGCCTTGGTGCTAACAACAATGTTCTATACATTGTTATAGTCACGAGCTAAACCAATCTTTATGTATACATTTAGCCATTGCTCTTGTGGTGGCACCTTGCCTTGACCTTCTTCCATCATTATATCTCTCTAAAGCTTTACATGAGGGTTCATGACTTCCTTGTACAAAAGTCGCTACGACTGCATTCACCTCAGTAGATGGAGGAAAAAACCTGATAAAAATCTAGTGTCCACATCCTTCCGGTTAGGTTGTAATTGAAGCCAATATTTAGTCGTTCTAGTTAAAGAGAATGGAAACACTCTTAAAATGCCTCATCATCAGTCCCTATCATACCAAATGTACCACACAAATCAAAATGCGTACAAATGAGAGTGTGTCTTCATAGTCTATGCCTGAAAACTGTTGAGAACTGATTAGTTGTAAGAGCACAAACTTTATCTCAACAATATTCTCATTTATATGGGGCCACACAATACTAGAAAAGTCTTTAGAGTCATGTAGTTGATTGAGTCCTCTATGGTTCTCATGCGATTCTCTTCAACCATCTCTTCTTCAATAAATAATTTAATATTCTAAGTGAGTATAGGATTAGAGAAAGAAGAAAAAATATACAAGACAACCATAATAACGCATTAGTAAAAATATAATAATATATAAACAATAAAATAAATGGACAAAAAAATAAAAGGATTAAAATAATAATAAAATAAAAAAGTCTAATATAAAAAATTAAAAATGAAAAATTATATACAAAATAAAAATATAAAATCAAAAAATTAATCTAATTAAAAAAATCAAGAACATAAGAAATTTAAATTCTAAGAAAACTAAAAATAAAAATAAAAATGGGTCTAACAAAATTATAAAAGTAAAATTGATATATATTGGAACACAAGTCCCTGACAACTATGCCAAAGACTTGTTAACACTTTTTGCGTTCAATGACAAGTGCACCAGTCGCTCATGTACCAAGTAATAAATATATTGTTCTATCCAAGAGATTTATGCAATACACTACAATAATTACAATTATAATACAATTAGACTAATGAACAATTCCATAATTTAAGTGGTTTATGCGAGAAAATAAATTCTGCAAAACAAATTAAATATTTTTATAATTATATGTCAAATCTAAGATGGTGGAATAAAGTTAATGATCAATGATATGAATATTGTTTGGATTAGACTTCACCGTACCTCACTCTCATGCATAAAAACAATTACTTTCTTTTCCTAACTAATGCCAATTTCAACCCACAATAATACCCAAACCCTAATTCCTTAGGTGAATGATCCTAAAGGTTCCCGATTAACCATCAATTCCTTGATGAATTATATAGAAAAGACTTGTAAGCGTCACAAAGGGTAAAAGACAACAAATGAATACAAGTTTTCATTAGGTATTTCAATTTAGATCCTGATTACTTACAATATTTTCTAATACTTTTAGAATCAAAGTGTCAACCAATGAATAAACACAATAAGCATTAAGCACATAATTGAAATATTGACATTGAAAGAAAAGTGCGTGCACGCACGCGTGCAACACACACACACACACACACACATATATATGATGTTCATGCTCGGCTCAACTTAAGTGGCACTAGATTCAACTCATCCAACATTGGCCCAAATCCAACTCGCGCCCGACGCAACTTCCACGACATCGGGGGTGACCGTGCTGAATTTTCTCTGTTTCTATGCATTTCTTTATGGGCCTTATATCCTTTATCTTCCTTCATGGGTCTTATGTGTATCCTTCTTCATGGGCTTCAGTATTTTTCTTTAATTACAATGTTTTTTGTTCTCTTTAAAAAAAAACAGAGAAATTAGTGCAACTTATCATTTTCACACACAAGTAATCAATTTATTAATAAAAACCTAAGAAAATAAGCAGGGTTCAAGTTTAGAAGGAGTTAATTTCATGGTAAAAATTGGGTTTAAAATATGGTAAAATATGTGTTATTAGCAGCAATGTCCACTTCCACATCAGCCCCATGCGTGCAATACAGTTCTACACATAAGCCCTATATACCACTTATTTAACCCTAGGAGAAAATGGTTTTTCTAGGTGTAATTCTATTTTACAAAATTTATTACATCTATTTAAAAAAAAATTCTATGCTAGAAATACATGATCGACAGGTAAGTCCTAAATTATTATATACACAATGGAAAATTGGCCCAAGTTGATGAAAATTTGACTGTTAACTTCAGCATAATCCCACTCATCTTGTATTCTCTTGGCCATGGCTCTTGTGATTAGTCCTTTAATAAGGAGTCTCCCATCACTTTCTCTCTTAGATAATTGATTGAACACAAATAGTGTTCTTTTATTGTTCGATGGACACATAAATTTAAGCAACATTACAACACTACACAACGTGGTTAGTCTCGTTCTTCTTCTCCTAGGGTTGCTTTATATAGGCTTTAAAGAAAGTGATTGTTGTGAATCCATTTTTGCTAGTTGAATCAACTTTAGTCCTTTTATGTGTGTGTCTTTCATATGATTAAATGCACTTCGTATAACATTAAATTCTCGCTTTGTCTTTACATAATCTTCTAGTAATTAGATCAAGTCATCTTCTTTGAGTATTATGCCTTGTCTTGACTTTGCCTACTTGTGCATAGTTGCATGACTTTTATCCTTTTTGGATTTATCAAGAAAAAATTTGATGATGATGCTTTTAACATATCTCTTTTGACAGATAAACATTCCCTGCAACATAGAACAAGTATATAGATATTTATTGAAGTACGAGGTTAACTTATATGCATATCATCTAATTTTTTATGCATGTTTCATTTGATCTTATATGCACCTTATCAGACTTAATAAAAGACAACAAAATGTTGTATTATCTCTCAAACGAAACACTTGTGTCTTATATGATATATTGTTTTCATAAAGTTACCGTCTTGCAGACGAAGTATAACCGTCTTTTATACTTAACTATTTTTAGCACTTAATCAAAATCCTAGGATTTTGTACTTTTGCTTTAACAACATATAAAGATAGTGAATTTTAGTTATGCTAAGATTGAATAAATGAGATTCAATGTAGGATTAGTTGTGATATAAATCAGTATAATTTTTTGTGTGTTCTTTCTCTTTCTTTATCTCTTTTATATTGTTTTTGCTAATTTTTATCAATCTTGATTCATAAATCAATTGTATTTAGTTTTTAAATAAGAACAATATTTCAAAGCAACTAAAGAAAGGGTCAATCTTTTTAAAAAGTTTTCAAAACCAATCTAACTTCTCTTGGTTTAGCTTAGTCTCACTTTCTTTTCCACACAATACATTGTAATATTTAATTTCCTTTTGATACAATTACTTTTACTTGGCCAATTCCTTTTAATTATTTTGCATCTTTTTAAACAAAATAAATTCCTAAATTATCAAATACAAAATTAAGAAAATAAAACAAAATTGTATTTTAAGGACGACTGTAGAATCAAAATTACCTAAGATGGTGCTTACAAGCACCATTTCATTTCATTCTATTTTTTTTTTTTTTGAAACTCTAAATTCAAATATTAAAAAAATTATACACCTAAAGTTGTATATGGGTGCATGACTTCTACATGTACACTTAGACAAATTCTTTCTCCACCCACATACCCTCTTCCTGCACCCCCATACAAAATTTAATTCCACAACTGCCCTTGTTAAAATTACCCAGATACCCTTCTTTTATTAAGTAACTTTGAAGTTTCTGGTAGACACCCGGATGAGGCCATTTGGTTCTCATTTTTTGAAATTTGAGAACCGGACAGCTTGACGTTCGGTTCATAAATTGTTAACCGGATGGATTGGATGGGGGTGTCATCCGGTTTGTAAGTTGTGAACCAAACGCTACCCCGTCCGATTGTCATAAGGTAAAAAAATTGCAAATCGGATGGGTGGTGGATGGACTTCATCTGGTTTGTAAATTTGTGAACCGGATAAGGGTGTCATCCGGTTCACATTTTTTTCAATTTTTTTTAAACTGCACTGTGATAGATTGGTGAGGAGTAGAGGAGTTGGTTAGCTGTTACCTATCACCACCCAATTAAAATTAATGTAGATTGGTGAGGAGCAGAAGAGTTGGTTAGCTGTTATCTATCACCACCCAATTAATACTTGAAAGTAAGAAAGAAATGAAGAGTCTCTTCTTTTGCTGTGTTTAATTCTCATTCCAATTTCCAACCCCAACTCCATCTTAAATGAAGAGTCTCTCCTCTCTCCTGTCCACGAATTCAATTGATTCATTGGGTTTCATAAAACTAAATCAATTTAATTAAGGCAAATGAAGAGTCATAGAGACACTCTTCCTGAAATGCAGCCGAGGAGACTCTTCTTTGACTCTTCATTTGCCTTAATTAAATTAATTTAGTTTTATGAAACCCAATGAACCAATGAATTGGTGAAATGCAGCAGGAGAGAGGAGAGACTCTTCATTTAAGATGGGGTTAGGGTTGGAAATTGGAGTGAAAAGTAAACACAGCAAAAGAAGAGACTCTTCATTTCTTTTTTACTTTCAAGTACATTAATGCTCCTCACCAATCTATCACAGTGCAGTTTAAAAATAAATTGAAAAAAGGTGAACCGGATGGCACCCTTATCCGGTTCACAAATTTACAAACCGGATGAGGTCCACCCACCTCCCATCCGGTTTGCAAGTTTTTTACCTTATGACAACCGGACGGGGTGGCGTCCGGTTCACAACTTACAAACCGGATGACCCCCATCCAGTCCATCCGGTTAACAATTTATAAACCGAACGTCAGGCTGTCCGGTTCTCAAATTTCAAAAAATGAGAACCGGATGGCCTCATCCGGGTGCTATACCAGAAACTTCAAAGTTGCTTAATAAAAGAAGGATATTTGGATAATTTCTTCCAGGGCAGTTGTGAAATTAAAATTTTGTATGAGGGTGCAGGAAGAGAGTATGTGGGTGTAGGAAGAATTTGTCGTACACTTAAAATAAAATAAAACAAATAAAGTTGTGCTGTGTAGCACGATCTTTTACTAAAAAAGTAAATAAAAATTAAAGTTATATTTGGAGGTACGACGTCTCCATGAAGTCGCGCTTCCGAGTAGCTGAATCCGTCCAAAAGCTCAAAGAGGATGGGAGAGGTAAAAAATGAGTTATAATTATATTCCACTAATGGACAATGGTGTGTAAAGGCTTTATGCTTGGGCCAGGAACAAATTAATACAAGTTGGAGTAATGCTGCATATACACAGACGTAACATAAATGACATTTCTAAAATTTCTTCAATTAAACTGATGAACAGAAAGAAAAGTCGGTGCAGAAAATATTAAAAACTTGAACAAGTGAATGGTGTACTCTACAACTCATGCAATCTCTCTATTCTAATCCTAGAAGTTTACACAGTTGTTTTGGATGCCTATTCGAATTCACCCTGGTTTGTCTACCAGAGACTATTTTCTGGTTGTTTCCTTATAAAAAAAAAGTATTGCTTCCTGAACTGACCTTGGAACAAAATCTAAACACTTCCTAGTTTGCAGTTTAAATCAATATTGTAACGATATCAAGTCGCTAATATGCTCCAAAAGGGAGGACAAAACAATATATTCAAGTTTTCAATAGTTCATTATAAGAGGAATAGAAAAGCTGAGGAAAGAACCAGACCGAACATCTGCTTCACAAATGCGGTTAGAACAAATATAAGTGATCAGATTAGGAAAGAACGACACCGATAAATTGGACATTAAATGACTAAATATCTTAAAATACAAAAAAAATGGGAAAAATGCAAAAACGGATGTTCTTGTTTCCTAAAAAGCATTTGGCTAATATTGAACATAATTCTCTACAAACCAAAGCAGAAACTTTAAAGTTTGATGCTCTTTAAACAATCATATTCATGTCGTGAGGTAAATCTCTACATGGTATAAACAAGGCATGTGTTTTCAAATAAAAATACAGAGACTGCCTTTTACTACCCACTCAAGAAGAACAACATCCAGCTTTCTTCACAGCTGATACATCATCACGGGAACCAACATTAATTGTCTGCCCTTTTGGTAAAGCTGCTGGATCATCTCCAATCTCAAGGGCCCTCTTGCTTACAACATGATAGATCTGGGTCAGCACTTCTGTGAAGGCATTTTCAACGTTCAACGATTCCAGGGCAGATGTTTCCATAAAAAAAGTCTTCTCTCGCTCGGCGAAAGTTGTAGCATCTTCGGTGGAAACTGCTCGCAGATGACGCAGGTCTGCTTTGTTCCCTACAAGCATCACAACAATGTTGGCATCTGTGTGATCTCTCAGCTCTTTTAGCCATCTCTCCACATTTTCAAAAGTAACATGACGCGTAACATCATAGACTAGTAAAGCACCAACAGCTCCACGATAATATGCACTTGTAATTGCTCGGTACCTTCAGTATACGGAAAAGAACAAAAAAGGTTAATAAAACACAAAAAACGATAGACCATTATTTACATGGAACCTAGAACTAGGTGATGTTACAACAGATAATTCTTCTTAGGATTTCCAAATCGATATGAATATAAAAACTACTAGCTTGCTTGCATATAAACACGGTTTCATAAAGTGACACGCACAATATTCTGGCAATTGATTATAGTGCAGCTTAATTAGGAAGCTAAAATCAATGATTAATGTAGTTCACACAGAAAGGAAGACTAGCTTTAGATTTTTAAATTTCATTATATCTATAACTTCGTGTGCAATTCCTTTTTAAGTTATCCTTCTTCAAGCATTATGTTTCTCTCTCTGCTAAGATTTCTTGTCTCCAGGACTAGACAACTAGGATCACTGTCCTTTAGAAGATAGCAGTTTGTTAGAAACAAAACTGTAATGGCTCATATGGAGTCATGTGATTTTCAACTCAGTTGTGCTGAAGCAGACTATAACGTCTTTCTAGTTTCTGCATCAGCCCTCACTTCCTCTAACCTACAAAAAAAAAAAAAAAAAAAACTAGCTTCTTTCTCCCACAGCCACCACCAGCTGTTCATCCAACCATTTTGCCTCGTTGGATGTTGAGAACAAGAGCTGTTTGGTGATGGCCGCATAGGTTGAAGAGCTGGTCCAGCTATGACGCAAACAGAGGAGTGGCTGCAAAGCCCACAAATTGCCAGCAACATTATTATGCGTGGTTGACTACTATATTATTTGATTTTTACATTCCAAAACTGCTTACAGTTTTGAGTGTGGAATTGACGGAAGGGTTAAACAAGATGAAAATAGAAGAAACATTGAGAAAACATTCCTCTGCAGTTTCTGATGGAAGGCCCCTTAACAAAGGACCAACTACAAGAGCAATGACCAAGAGAATACAAGGGGAGTCGAATTCAGTTGACTTCAGCAAAGTCAAACTCTTATCAACATGGGTCAGCCTTCCACCATGTAAATTTATAGATTAGGATCTTTTTCTTTGGGTATGGGACTTTTAGTATACTAGAATTTGAAATTGTACAAGATGAACTTAGCTTAGAACTTTGCCCAAGTGAAACCTAATCCGTCTAGGGCTTATGTGGCATGGTGCAACTCCAAATCATGCCTAGGGCTTATGTGTCAAGGTGCAGCTGCATGGGAAACGTGATGCCACATGACAGCTTGCCAATGCGAGTATTTAAGGACACATGGCAGCTTGCAAGTGATGAGTATTTTGAACAAGGCACAGAAAGCATGAATTCCACATGGCATGTTCTCATTGGAGAGTTTAGAATTAGAGTTTTAATTTTGAATTTCAAATTCAGACTTGGCTGCAGATTTTGGTCAGCCACACACTATAAATAAGTGCGTTGTCCTCTTGTAAATTCAGCTTATGAATGATAAAATATTGCTGCCAAATTTCGGGCATCGAATTGTTCTTGAGCTCCCTCTAGGTTAGCACTTCTAGGAGTTTAGCTTAGAATTTCAAAGTAAGAGTTGATCTCACCTCTCTTACCTTCCTTTGTCCATATAGATAACTTAATTCACCGTGAACCTTCATCACCATTCAATTCTTCCGCCAATCACTTTCTCCATTCAATTTGTGCCAAAACTTCAAAGCAAGCAAGGAGATGATACGGATGCTATCAGTTTCTGTTTTTAAAACACTTAATTTTGGATACCACTTTAAAAAATTAACGGATTTTGGATGACAAATTGATTGTTGAGTAATGTAAACTTATTTAAAAAAAAAAAAAAAACTTTTAAAACCGAAAAGTGAGAAGACAATCAAATGGGCCTCAGGTCCTGACGACAGTCTCCACCAAATTAGTGTTTCATTTGAAGTAAACCAATTTGAGGAGCTGCTCAATGGCTACTTCTGTTGCGACTATAACTATTCAGATAACTAGTTTGCTAACAAAATTAATGCATTGACTCTCTTTTCAGCCATCATATTACCAAAAAATTCAAGCATTCATCATAATAATACTGGTCCAATTGTTTTAATTTCTTTCATCATTCATTGGCTAATATAATTCCCCAACCTAATTACCAGTATCTAACCAACAGCTATAACCACAGCTTCTTTTCCACACTTTCTCATTCGTTCAACATATAAATGTATGTGTGTGTGTGTATATATATATATATTCTTTTAGGCCCAAACAAAGAATAGCAAGTTCGAAATAGCTGGTAGCTAAGATAAACTAAGATGATGAAGTTACAAAAGAAGCCTGAGTTCCAACTTGTTTTGAAAAGAACAATAGAAGGGAACATATTCTCTTCTGTCCATTTTGAGAAAAAAAAAAAAAAAAGAAAAAAAAACGTAAATTTGGAAATTATGAATGATTTCTCGATGCACAACATAGTTTAGAAAGACACACGCATTCAAATGAAGGATTCATGTTAACATTCGGCCCCCACTGATGTGCTAGCTAAACATAATATAAAACAAGTCTATTAAAATCGAAAACAGATTGAACCTGACTTTAACTACCAGTCCGCTTAAAGGGGTCTTAATAGGTTCCAATGGCAAGAAAAGTCAGCTAACCTGATATACCGAGTTACAACACTTTCCACCAAACTCCTGTTTCATTAGCCGAAGCCAATTCAAGTTCACCTAAAGCTGCCCACATCCAATTCCCCACATAACCCTAATTAGTTAGTCAGAAACATCATATCAACTTTTGTTTCTCGCTATCTTATCCTTAAAAACTACAGACATATGTAAACATCATGGTCTCTATCCATACAATATACTATTATCTTCACATTTCTTTCATTACTCAGTAAAAATTGTTTCTCACAAAGTAAACAGCAACTTCATCTTCTTTTTAAAGAAGCAACGAAAATGAAAACCACAACATCGTAATGTTGGCACATCAAACTCAACCTTAAAGCTCCCCTAAAGTGACATCTAAGAAACAAAACAATCCAGCTTATTTCTCCAAGAAGCTCGAAGGAAAATGCCACGATTTTATGTTTCATTGAAAACAAAAAGACGCACGCGCAATAATAACATTAAACACATCCAATACAACGACTTCCGTTAAAAAAAACACATAAACATGACAAAAGCTTCCAATTTTACTACATCCTCAATCCAATTACATCATCAACACAAAAGGGTGCATGAAAAAAATAATAACGTAAAGCCTCAAAAGACCACATAAAGCATACATACCCATTTTCATCCTCCTGCCAAAAATGCAAAAAATCAAATCACAACCATCAATTCACACACCCACACATAAATAAAGGGAATAATAATAAAATTAATAGAGAGGGAGAAAGAGAATAAAATAGCGTTTGTGTGTTACCTTTCTTGGCCAGCAGTGTCCCAAATCTGAGCCTTGACAACCTTATCATCGACGCGAATGCTTCTGGTGGCGAACTCAACGCCAATGGTGGACTTGGATTCGAGGCTGAACTCGTTTCGCGTAAAGCGAGAAAGAAGGTTCGATTTGCCGACGCCGGAGTCGCCGATTAGAACCACCTTGAACAAGTAATCGTAATCGTCGTCGGCTCTGTACGCCCCCATTTTTCGTTCCTCCTTTTGTTGTGTATATTTGGATTTAGAGAGAGAGAGAGAGAGAGAGAATCAAATGCGGTAGGGTGAATGGAAGAAAAATAGAAGCATGCTTTGTTGGAATTGGAATTGAAAAGAAAAAACCCAGATTTAGAAGAAGCGTAAAAGGAAAGAGAACTTCAGTTTTATAACTCTGCTAACCGTTAACAAATTTACAACGAGTTCCATACAAAAAAATACAATTGAGTTACAACCATGCCTACAAAATTAAGTAAATAGCAATGAAAATGCAATTAGTAATTTGCCTTGTCCAAACAATATTGAGAATTGAAAAGGCAACTCATTCATCATTTTTTGTTTTATTTACATCAGACTTCTTTATGAAAATTTTGGAGGATCTGAACCTTTTTACTCGCCCAATTCATAGTTTTTTTTTCTTCAGATAATAAAATTTAAATTCAGGAGAAAAATATCTTTTAAATAAAAAATAAATAATTTAAAATTTTACTCTTTATTTATAAAATTTAAAATTTTATTTTTCTAAAGAGTTATATTATGTTGACATTTTTGGGATAAACTCATTTGATACCAGAGTATTTTCGTCCACTCGTATGATGTGACAAGGGTTTTTTTATTCTTTCGTCATTTGAACTGTTCATATGCAATTTAAAGCAGAATTTAGAAGAGTGCTAAGTTCAAAGGAATGCAAACTCTAAACCTTTGGGTTGCTGTGTGAATAGACGAGGAGAGTGGTTGCGTGTTGGTGGGGTGGGTGAACGAAAAAGGGTTTGACACTGAGTGTAGCAAGGGAGTCGCGATGAAGGAAATTGGGTTTTAGAGTGAACGCACGAAGGGAAGGAGTTTGTGGTGGCCCTGTTGGAAGCCAAATCGTTTTGTCTTCGTCCTAGGCGGTGGTCATCCAGATTTGTATGTAATTTATATTTATATTCATTGTGTTGTTTAGGGTTTAAGTTGGAAATGTATGGTTGAATAGGATATTTCTCTGTGGCACTGTTGAAAATAGACCTTGTTGGTGGTTAATAGAGGAATGTTTTGACTATTGATTTGTGAGCAAAGCTCAAAGGCTTTGGCAATTCATTGTATCATTTTCGTAGTTGAAGTTGTTGGAAGTGATGTTATTGTTTATTTTTTGAGTTAATGAGATTAGATGTTAAAATGAAGTCGGTATTGAATTTTGATACCTTATTTTTTCAGCAAATTATTTAGTTTTATTTTTTATTTAAATTAGTTAATTTATATTGGATTAGTTGAACTTAGTTTTGTGATTTTGGTATCTCAGTGTGGTATTTGAGCTTGATGTGTGATTGTGTTAGTTGTGTATTGAAATTGAAATTAGTTTGGAAGTATGTGGTGTATTTGAGTATTGGAATGTAGATGCACCAACCATGTAAATTTAGCCATGAAAGCATAATTTCATTCATGTTATTTGGTCTTATTTTTATTTAAAGTAGTTAATTTATGTTTGATTGGTGGACCTTAGTCTTCTGATTTTGGTATCCCAATGTGGTATTTGAGCTTGATGTGTAATTGTGTTAGTTGTGTATTGAAATTGAAATTGATTTGGAAGCATGTGGTGTATTTGAGTATTGGATTGTGGATGCACTAATCATATAACCAGTGCCATGAAAGCATAATTTCATTCAAGTCTTTCCATTGTTAGAATTTTGTTCATGTTTTGCAGGATAACGATGACAACTTCTGAAACACTAATTGGATTTGCAAAACAAGGTTTGATTTCTAATTTGAATAATTGTTTTTATTGCATTATGACAACATGTTTTAATTTTTTGTTCACTAGTTTAATTATATGTAGGGTTGTTTATGACTGCGACATTGTTGCAAGACAATGTATCTCATTAATGTGAATAAGATGTCAATGTTTGAACAAAAGACTTGCATTAAAGGAACCCCTATTGCTTGGCTCATGATGTTGGATAGGGATGTGAAAATAGTAGGAGGTTATTCAAGGAGTTGTGCTATAGATGGGTTGAGAGGAATGCAAGTTTTGTAATAAGGTTCAAATTAGTTTCATTTACATTGTTTGATGTGTGTTTAGGTTTGGGATTTAGAATTCGGGGAAAGAAGGTTGATTTGAAAAAGGAAGCAATAGATTCCCACAATAGGAGTTTATTTGGTAGTATATGTGTAAATTTGGCAATGATTTATGAGGAGCTAGTGAAACGTTTTAATGATTGTACAGTTGGTTATTTGTGCAAGTTATACATATTGTTTGGCTTTCCTGAGTTTTTATAGCCAAATACAAAGAAAAGTGTTTTTTGTGGGTTGTTTAGTATTGTTGATAACTTAGGTGAACTAGGCAAATATAATTTAGGTAGTGTTGTGTATGAATATTTGGTAAGAAGTTTGTGTCAAGCCTCGATATGTATTCGAAATCATACAAATTCTTCTCATGTCTTTGTTGTTGGTTGTGCATACTTATTGTAGGTAATTTTAATAGTTACCTATGTAGGTAAATTGAAGTATTTTTTTCCTTAATTACTATTATATTGTTGATCTTTTTTTTTTCGTGTCATAGTTATAGGTCTTGGAGCATTTGTTATTCCCAAAAACAAAGGGAAAAACAACAGGTAAATTTCTACAAATTGTTCATTGGAAAGATGTGAAAATAGGGGACAATGAAGTTGATTTAGCTTTGAATACAAATTTGGTAAGTGTTTCAAGTGTAATTTATTTTTGTTGAAACATATTCATATTGTTGATTACTGGTTATTTATACTATCAACAAGTTGTTAGTGAATTATCAATGTCCAATGGAGAGCTTGAAAATGACATTGTGAAAGAAGTATTACGATAATGTATGACTGAAAGTAACGACAATAAAAACCTAGAGTTTGATTTGTAGAAATCACGTGAAGAAAAAAAACAATTGGATGATATTATTAAAGAACAAGATGAAGTCATTTGGAAGCTTGAGAGTGAGGTAAGTGAAGTAAATCGACTATTGAGTTGTTGTATCGAATATTTTTGTCCTCAGGGTGTTCTCTGGAACGAAATCGCTGCGATGAGAGTGTTATCGTGGCAGTGACAAATACGTGGTCATCAGTGGGTTGGTGTCAGCCATGAATTCTCTCTAGCGAGTATGTAGGGTGTTCTGTGGAACGAAATTGCTACGATGAGAATGGAGTCATTAGAGAGAAAAAAATGTATTGAGGTGTGCCAATTTCAATCCTTATTTTCACTATTACAAGAATTTTATGTTGCAACGAATGCTTCTTTGGCCCAGAGGGTGCTCTTGGGTGTAGTTTTGCTACAAGGAATTGCTAATCATTGAAACGAAATTTATAGAATGGTATAACTGCTGCCCACTTCAAATTTTTTGGATACTCTATTTGAAATTTGAGACTCTTGTCTATGCAACCCAATTTCCTCCATTGAAGTGTGATAGGTTCATTTGGGAGAAGTCTTTCTTTCTCCCTACAACTGATCGAGACGCACCCTCTAGGTAATGAAAGCAAAGTAATGGATGTTGAGATTATGTTTTAGGGTTTTGACATCGTCTTGCATTTACAGTTTCAAAAACCCTCCATTTGTGATGGTAAACTTTCTACACTATTTCAATGCAATAGCACTGTGTTGTTCTCAATTGTTAGTTGGTTCTATGGTTGATAATTTGGAATTAGACATGCCCCATTGGTACATCCATACATTATGATGCATGCAATGTGTTAGTAGAAAGTTTATGACAATTGTGGTGGCTTCGTTGCTTTGCTAAGAAAGTTTTTCATTGTTTAATTCTTACATGTTCTAGTGTTGGAATCAAGATTGTCATTCATAAAATATGTTTGGTTATATTGTTGGTGTGAATGACTTTGGTTATATGGACTGTAAACTATGTATGTTGTTTGGTTCACTTGTTCTGCAGATGGGTCCAATGAAGAAAAAGAATAAAAAGGTGGTGTTGAGAGGTGGGGGAAAATTCTAAGACAAGAATCCACACAACCTTCTTCAACCTCAGTTGTATTTAGAAACTATTAAAAGGCAAATATTTGAAATTACCAAGAACTGAAGTTTTATTGTAGAAAGACGTGTTAAACTCAAAGAGGGAGAGTATTCAAAATTCACAGATGAGATAATTCGTAGATGTTGGTCAAAACTAGCAGAATTGTTGTGTCAATATGATCCGGACATGGTGAAGGACATTTATGTGAATGCTTGACCACAAAAATCAAGAACTATGGATTTGAAGTCTAAAGTGAGAGGAAGTTTGATATGATGTGATCATAATGTTATTGACGATTTCTTGGATATCTATCAAAGTGGAAGAAGGGGAGTTATACACATACCAAAGGATAAAAAAAGGAAGTAATTTTGTTTGTTTTGGCGATCGAGAGACGACGAATATGATGTGCATACCAGGAAGGACATACGAGACAAATCAACGGGAAAGAGCACTATGTATCCTCCGATGTAACATGAACATGTTGTCTCAATTATGAAGTTCCTTCTTATTATCAAACATTATTCCACTTAAACATAGTTCAGACTTTAATATGCCAAGGTGCTTATTATTTTCTCCATTATGAAGAAATATGAATTGCATGTTGCCACTTTGATCTCTAACAAAATTCATGAATTTGTGACTCAAGAGCCTACCAAAGGCTCTCACCAAAGTAAGGTGTTCGACTTTCCTGCGCTAATAACTACATTGGGTGCAACAAATGTAGTGGTTTTCAACCCTACTGTCAAGATAAGGCCATCAATTGAAAGGAAGTTCATTGACAAACACTGGATGAACTGACATCAAAAGATGCTAGAAGCACTAAATGACAAGCAAACTAATGGGCAAGAAGACAATTATCACAAAACTGAACCACATGGTTCATCCTCTCATCATACAAAAACTCAAAATTGTTTAGCTGATGAGATGAGGAGTTTAAAGCTTGAAATTGTGCGTCTTCAATAACAAGTTACAAATCATAGAGGGCAAATGGGGATTAATAAAACTTTATATCATGTATGTGAACATCTTCAACTACGTCTAACAAAATATCAAACTATGGAGCAGTTCACACAACTTGTCCAATGGCCCAATGATAGTCGTCAGACCTAGGAGTATGTGGACAAAGTAGAAAACCTGAAGATGAACACGAAAATGGTTGCAACAATGATGAAGTCCCATGACTAATGTTTAGGAAACTTGTATTTGTTTATTTCTAAATTTGTGTAAGTTGTATTCATATGTTGGTTTAAAATTTGTTTTTGATGTGTAGTTGAAAACCAAATTGTTTGATGACAATATGAATTTTAGTTTACTTTTGTGAATAATATTCTAGTTTGATGTGTAGTTTATCTATGTTGCTTGCATCATCTACTTTATGGTAGGGTATAAAATGAGAAATTTTACTAAAGTTGTCCATTACCACAAAGATAGAATCAAAGCCCCTTCTGTGTTTTGAGTAATCCTAGAACAAAATCCATGTTAATGTTTACCCAGGGAGCACAAGCAATGGGTAAGGGAGTGTTTAGTCTATGAGGAATCGTCTTAGACTTAGATTGTAAACATGAAATACATCTATGACAATGCCTTTGAACAAATCGTCTCATATGGGGCCAATGAAATTTGTCTTTTAGCAAACTTAAAGTTTTATTGACTCCAAAGTAGCCCATGAGACCTCCCTCATACATTTCCTTTACAAGGAGTTTTCTATGATATCCCTACACCTTATGCTAGCAATTAGCAAACATGGAGAAGAATTCATAATTTTGGGCATAAAGTTCAGGTGTGTTATAAAATCCAAGAATTTGGGCTCCAAGTTTTGAAAAAAAAATGTGCCTTCTGGATAAGGCATCAACAACAATATTGTTCTTACCTCTCTTGTATTTAATCACATAAGGAAGTTACTTTAAAAACTCCATCCATTTTGCATGTATTTTATTAAGCTTGTATTGATCCTTCAAATATTTTAATGCCTCTGATGCGCATTGCCGAACGTGCCCCAAATTAAACTAAGAGGCTAGATTTTGCAATATAGCTTACCTAGGTCATTCTTCCAAGGACCACTCAAATATTCTCTTAACAATAGCATAGAGAGGGGGGATTGGCAAAGTAATTAAATTCAACATGAAAATTAAACAAAAACACAATTCAAACTAAATAGAGAAATTCGAGTAATGAAAATCAACCCAACCTCCCTTCGGTTCTTCCAAATCCCTCACTGGCCCCTAAACATAATCTGAATTACATTCATGGGTTAAACAGACCGGAATCTCTGCATCTATTTAACATCCCGAACACTCCATAATCGTGAAGCATTTTATCAAACACCTAAAATCGCATGATGAGCAACATCATCGGTCCGATTTAATTTAGATTAAAAAATTCCACAATACATTCCAATTGGACTGTATTCATTCAATTACAAAGTCAATCTAACTATTAAATCTAAAAATCAGATTAAAATAGCTAGTGAACAAGTAATTGCAGAAAGAAATACAAAAAGCGAACCTAGAGATTAAAGAAAATGGGAGAACCTTCAGGGACTGGATTGAACAAATAGATTAGCCACTCATCATCATGGTTGGCATTCCAATTTTAAGTGGAAAGAACACTAAGAAAATAAAATGCAGCATGAAAAGAACAACCAAAAGGAAAACACAAACGAACTGTATTCCCAAAAAACAAAATAGTGTAGTGTGGTTGCCGTTTTTTCAAGTCTCTCTCATTGTTTTCAACATTACAATATTAATCCTTTTTCAAACCCTAAGGTGGCCCAGTCCCACCTCTATCTTGCTCTAATTTAAGAAAAAACGCACAGTTTTGATCCCAACTCAATTGGGGTGAAATGACGAAGTTGTCCTCAATTAATTATTTTCGCTCAAAGTGTTGTCAAGATTCTATATGCCAACTTCAAGACTGACTTTATCCACTTTTTAGTCCGAATTTGGTCTTAAAGCCTCTCATAATGTTTGTAGATCTTTGATTTATCTGCAAAACTACCTAAAGATCAAATTAATCTGAGGTCTATAGCAAAAGTTATGGATAAAATACGAAACATACTTAAGTTTGGAAAATTTCCATAAATTTCATCAAATTGAATCAAATTTTCAATTAAAGACCAATTAGCCCAAATATAGAAAAAAATGGTCCAAAACTTATCATTATTCTTATTACTATGCAATAGGAAAGTTGTTAAAATAAATAAATATCAGACTCATAATCACTGTGAATGACAAACTCCATGGAAACAAGGTAATGTTCCGAAGTCTGAGGGCACTCATAAGTGCATAGAGCTTTTTGTCATAGGTGGGGTAGTTGAGTGAAACACCCTGTAATTTTTCACTAAAGTAAGCAATGGGGTGTCCTCCTTGCAAGAAATTCACACCTATTCCTACCCCTGATGCATCACATTCTAGCTCAAAAGTTTTTGAAAAGTCAGGCAGAGCTAGAACGAATGCATTAGTGAGTTTTTTTTTAGCTCTTGAAACTCTTTTTCTTGTTTTTCTCTCTAATGGAATGTGAAATATTTCTTTACCAACTCATTGAGTGGTGAAGCTAGACTAGAGAAGTTAGGAACAAATCTTCTATAAAAGCTTGTCAATCCGTGAAAACAACTAACTTCTCTCACATTCTTTGGAGTTGACCATTCTTGGATGGCTTTTATTTTTGTGTGATCAACATGGATCACATTTTTATTGACTATGAACCCTAAGAACACAACACTAACTTCACAAAAAATACATTTTTCAACATCCGCAAACAATTTATTTTTTCAAGTAAAGACAACACTTCCCTAAGATGTTGTAAATGTATATTTAAACTACGATTGTACACCAAAATATCATCAAAGTAAACTATTACAAACTTACCTATGCAATCCCTAAGGGTAAGATTCATAAGCCTCATGAAAGTGCTAGGTGCATTAGCAAGACCAAAAGGTATCACCAACCACTCATATAGTCTAAATTTGTTTTTGAAAGTGATTTTCCACTCATCACCTTCTTTATATCAAATTTGGTGATATCCACTTTTCAAATCAAGTTTGGAAAAGTGGACCCATGCAATTCATCGAGCATGTCATCAAGCCTCGGGATTGGGTGCCAATATTTGATAGTGATGTTATAGACTGATCAACAATCATAACACAATCTCCATTTATAGTCTTTCTTGGGCATCAGCAAGACAGGCACGACACAAGGATTGAGACTGTTTTGTACCCTTATACAACAACTCTTGAATCTGAGATTCTATCTCCTTAGTTTCTTATGGATTTTTTCTATAAGTTGGTTTGTTGGGCATACTAGCTCCCAGAAAAAAATCTATTTGATGTTTTATGCTCTTAAAAGGTGGAAGTTCAATTAGACCCTTTGTAGGGAACACATCATCAAACTCCCTTAAAAGTTTTTTAATTTCAGGAGACAAAACCCTACATTCTGAAGAAGTGGTAGTGCACCTAAGTGTTCCTTTACAAAGAAGGAGTTATGGAGGTTGGTCAGTTAAGATAACTGCTTTTATTGATTTATGAGACAAAAATGTTCTCTTTCTGAATGACTTCGTGGGAAGGAACACCAATCTCCCACATCTCAAATTCATCCTTAAGGACTATTTTTTGCATTTTGGGGAATTTTTTTTTTCATTTTCTCTTTTTGCTTTCATTTGTACTTGATCCTCTAACACTTGTGAAGGTGTCAAAGGATAAAGTACAAACTTTTTATCCTTGTGGCTCATTAGTGAGACCATTATGCATGGTTTTCTTATCAAATTGTTGAGGCCTCTCTAACAAAATATGAAAAACTTTCATAGGTATTACATCACATAAAACTTTATCTTCATAATTCCCTATGGAAAGCTTGATCTTCAACTATTTGTTGATTGTTATATCCCCCTCTTTCATTCATCAAATGCATTTTATAAGGTTTAAGATGGGGTACGATAGTCAAGTTCAATTTTTCAACCAACGTAGTGCTACAACAGTTACAACACGACCCAATGTCTATAATGAGAGAACAAGTATTTTCTAAAACTTTGCATCTTGTATGAAAAATATTTTCTCTTTGTGACTCAGGATGTGGACTAGGTTGATTGTTGAGAGTTCTCTGAACCATCAGAAGATATCCCTCACAAGGGTATGTATCCACACTATTTTCTCTCTCTGAATCCTTGCTCGCAATAGATGTAGATGATTCATCTTGGCTATTGTATTCATCCTTACCCCTTAGGAACGCGGTCTTTTCGTTGGGGCATTAGGATGCTAACCTCTACCAAGACATTTAAAACATTGAATATCTAGTGTGAGTGTTCGAATATTGCTCTTCCTTACCCTTACTCTTTTCTTTCTCATTGGCTATGTTTGAGGAGGGTTCATCTTTAACCTTTTCTTTTTGATACTTTCCCTCACCACCCTTTCTCAAATTTTTTTCTCGACTTTAATACAAACTTGTACCAAGTCACTAAAATCTCTCTATGGATAGTTAAACTATATCTCTTATTTCAAGACTTTATTCGCTCATGAACCTGGCCACTGTAGTATTTGCTTCTTCTCTAATTCCCACCCTCAACATGTACAACTCCGTATTTTACCTATACTTTTCCACGCTCATGTTTTCTGATGGAGTCGTTGAAGCTTATCCATAAACTCCGTATTATAATAAGAGGGAATGTGTCAATGTCTCATAGCTAAATCATTCCAATACTAAATTGGAGACTCTTGATAGAGACGTCTTTCTCTTTTCAAAGAAGTCCACCAGTACATCTCATAACCTTGGAAACGAAGGGTTTGTTTGGATTGAGGAGTGGATTTGAGATGAAAGTGTATGGAAAGTTTGGTTGTTTGGATTAAGGAAAAGTTTGTGAGATTTGAAAAGAAAGTTTGAGTGATGTGATAGATATGATTGAAATTATCATTTTTTTAATTGATAAAATTGTAAAATTACAAATTTGTCCTTGTGGTTAAAAATAATTGAAAATAAAATTTGAATAATTCGGTTAGCGTAACTAATAAATTTTATATTTGTAAAAAAATATGGAAATGTGAAATTTGTTAGCACCAAGGCTAAGCATGTGATTTGATGAAGTCAATATTGTGAGCACCAAGGCTTACCATGTGAAGCTGATGAAGACTGCCTCATGAAGAATCTATTGGAACTAACTTGGACCAGAATTGTTCAAGTGAAGACTTTGTGCCAACATGAAGATGGTTGGGTGATTAGGTCTTGGTCCTTAGTTGGGTTTGTGTGTTGGTGATTGGCTTAGTCCTTAATCACTAGTGGCATG
>Ga0123340_1001325_pt1 | contig 20307 bp, 21 predicted proteins | sample SirMexnodulemix_FD_89961 | JGI IMG/M metagenome (GOLD analysis project Ga0123340, IMG submission 89961) | Root nodule microbial communities of legume samples collected from Mexico - Siratro Mexico nodule mix | ecosystem: Host-associated > Plants > Roots > Nodule | place: Mexico: Nepantla... | reverse complement strand
ATATATAAGTAAGCTGGATAATAAAAGTAATAACGTACTCAGAAAATGGATTAAATTACAATTAATTTTATAAAGTATTTGCAATTTATTTAATTTCAAACTTTAAAATAAAACATTATGTTTAATATAAGTTTATCTTAAGTTTTCATTAATTCAGTTCACTTTTTTTTAAAAAAAGTTTATTTTGAAAATGCATTTATTATTCATATTTATATATTTTTTTTTAAATTTAGACATCTTATCAACCATTAAATATGTAATGATACTCTGATATGTTAAAAAAAAATAGTTTTTCCTTACATTTTTTTTTTTGGCTTCTTGATGTTTTATTTTTTAAAAAGCTTCGGTGTTCATCAATATAACGTTACACAATGTGAAAATTAAAAAAAAATGTTGATAATAAATTTTGAGAATTTTTTTATATAAATACTAAACCAAATAATATAATTGTTGTTATTATTCAGAAAAAAAAAAAGAGAAAAGAAAACAAGGAAAACATAATCTGAGGTAAGTGGTGGTAACCATAGAAGAATGCTAGCTTGTTTGAGTGAAGGATAGAAAACTATGTTGTTCTTCCAAAATTCAAGTTCTTAACGTGCTTTTGAGGTATTCACCATGATCTTCAACGTATCCTACAACACTATGCAACTCTGACTCTGTTTCAGGAAAGACTTTTCAGACAATTCTTTTGTCCTTTGTCTGAGATTTGGAGTGGTTTTTTTGGTTTGCTGTGTTCAGCTCCGCATGGAGCTCTCACTCTCTCCAACTTCCCATCGCGTTCCTTCCACAATTCCCTCTTTGAATTCAGCTATACTGTGCACTAAGGCCACACTAGGATTTTCCAGTCGCTTCCACTCAATTGGGTTGCAGCATCCCCAACACAGATGCTGCCCAATTCCGGTTTCCAAGAGACCCCACAGACCCAGTTCCATAAGGGTGTGTTTGCTTTCCCTTAAAGTTCCAATTTTGATTCATTTGCTTGTGTTTCTCTGAGAAAAGAAAAAAAAAAACAGTAAACTTCATGGGTTTTGCTGAACAGTTCATGGTGAATATGGATTTGGTATGATTGAAGGTTTTCAAATTGTGGTTCCTGCTGTGTTTGGAATAATAATTTTTCAATCTGTAAACAATGAATGTCTGGAAACAAACTGAATGATGGCATGAGTATGGAAAAATGATTAAAACAGTTCAATGTAGTAATAGAACAATTGAAATAAAAGGTGTCAGCAATAACCTGCAGTGACGATGATAATTGTAGTGAAATGAGGTGCAAATAAAGAAGTAACAAGGACTGACAAATGTTTTCTATATAGCAGGAGTGTTAGTGGATTGTGGTTGCACAATGTTAACTAGATATAAGATAATACATGAGTTATTTTGTGATTATTTAATACAAATTGCAGCAACGGAACTTGAAAAATTGGGCATAGAAGATTACAGTTTAGCTGCAATTGCAGCCATTTATTAGTAGCTTTAACTTCGTTATAATTGACTTTAGTTTGGTTTAACGGACATTTTTTACCTTACTTTTTGGTTTTGGATGAGATTTGAATCTTCTTTATCAGTTTAAATGAAAAGAATGCTTGCAGGCTTGCACTGGAGTTGGAGCTGCTGGATCTGATCGTCCATTAGTTGAAAGAATTTTAGATTTGAAAGATGCTTGCTGGAGATTTTTAAGGCCACATACTATACGTGGTACAGCACTAGGCTCATTGTGAGTAACTTTATAACTAGATAGCAACTGTTTCATGCAATTTCATGCCAAGTATACTTTGTCTAAGCTTCATTTTCTCTGTTCTTACAGTGCTTTGGTGGCAAGAGCATTGATTGAGCACACAAATTTGATAAAGTGGTCTCTTTTGGTGAAAGCTTTCTCTGGTCTTTTTGCCCTGATTTGCGGAAATGGTTATATAGTTGGCATCAATCAAATCTATGACATTGGCATTGACAAGTACGGTGCAGAAATATAAACAACTGTCTTATTTCTTGCTGTCTTCCGTTTGTTCTTTTTCTCTCTGTCCTTCTCATTTCACAATTCTTACAAAGTTTCAATATTTTGTTATTGAACATGTTTAACTGCACAGGAATTTCATTTTAAGATTCTTCTGCTCTGGTTCTAAAATTTTTCCAGTTGTAGTTACATGTCTAGTAAATAAATCCTGATAGTAATGTTAGCCTAAGTTGGTTTTATATTCTTTTTCAGGGTAAACAAACCTTATTTACCTATAGCTGCCGGAGATCTTTCTATCCAATCTGCATGGTTCTTGGTTATATTTTTTGCAGTAGCTGGCTTGTTGATTGTGGGGTTCAACTTTGGGCCCTTCATTTTATCTCTTTACACACTTGGCCTTTTCTTGGGTACCATCTATTCCGTTCCTCCATTGAGAATGAAACGCTTTCCTGTTGCTGCATTTCTTATAATTGCTACGGTATGATATATCCTCCCAAGTCCCAAACTTTTCAGTACTATATACAATTTGTGAATTTGTTTGTTTTTTGTTTTGGGATGAATTCAGTTGGCAATTGAATTTTTAAGCATTTGGGGATATATTTGAACAAGATTGACGGAAGAGTCTTATGTAGGTACGGGGTTTTCTCCTTAACTTTGGTGTCTACTATGCCACTAGAGCTGCCCTTGGACTTGCATTTGAATGGAGGTAGGTTATGGCTTATCATTTGTTGCTTAATATCTGTAATTGGTAATGTTGAACAACTGAGCTCATGGTTTCTGATGTTTAAATAGAGGATCACTGAAGAGTATACTAATTATGAATTTTTGATGTTTCAACCAAGAAAATAATTGAAACAGAATAAAACATCAGAGGTAGTGTTCTAACAGTCATAATGTTGGAAGGACAAACTCCACACCTTCGATATAAATTGTTCTTCGCTAACATCAATGAATGAAGCATGTGATGGTGTTAGCTTTTCACCAAATATTTTTTTGAGTGTCCAGCTTATCTCTTGCGAGCTTATTATATATTTCTTCTTGTATCTCTGGCTGCAGCTCTCCTGTGGTTTTCATCACAACCTTTGTTACATTTTTCGCATTGGTAATTGCTATAACAAAAGATCTTCCTGACGTTGAAGGAGATCGCAAGTAAGTTTTGGTACCCAGTTGCATGCATATTGCAGGTTCATTGATCTTATTTTCCTGAGCTGTTGATTTTTTTGTTCATCTCTATTTCAATAAATATGTATTTTTGAATGTATTGTGTCTAATATATATATGTGTGTATAAAGCGTAATATGCTTTCACACTTTAATTTGGTGCTGCATGTCTCAATTAACTTCAGGTATCAAATATCAACCTTTGCTACAAAATTAGGAGTTCGGAACATTGCTTTCCTTGGTTCTGGAATTTTGCTGATGAATTATATTGTTTCAGTAGTGGCAGCGATTTATATGCCTCAGGTGAATATCAACTTGCATCATGTGCCTGGCATGAAATTCTTTATTCATACATGAAAACAATACCTCATATGCTTTCTGGAACTGTTGACAGGATTTCAGGCGTTGGTTGCTCATACCAGCTCATATGACTTATGCAATAAGCTTGATTTACCAGGTTTGTTAATTGGATTAATAACTGTTACTAAGGTTATCATTCTAGTTCAGTGGATTTTCATACATGTAATCCAATTTACTCTGGATTATATTTTGTTAATTATTTTTGTTATATTTGTTTAGAGGAATGGGGCTGCTGTCGAGTTTCTTCTCTAGAATTTCTTGATTTTAACTTGGGTACATGTGTTCCTGAACAATATGAAATGTAGTATTATACGGGTCCTCCATTATCAAACACTTTTTCTGTGACTATCGGATTTTGTTATTTTCTTGAACATTTTGAGGAAGGAGAAGTTGGGGGAATAAACGAATAGAAAAAGAGAGGAAAACAGAAGAGAGTCGCCAGAATATAGAGGAAGAAACATCAGCTATCATATTAAAACTCATGAGCTGAAACATGCAGGGGCTAAGATATCGGGCCTCTCCCTGAGAAATTATGGAGATAGAGATTCTCACAAGATATTCTAGCCACATGCATCATAATCCAACATTAAAGAACCCATTTGCACAAGGCTTTACACTCGTTGAAAGATGAAAAGAACAAGAGACATATAAAAAATCCATTTGTGAAACTACACAGCCAATGGTCTTATTCACATGAAGAGACATAAATAGGATGAATAACTGTTAACCTAATTACCATAATTACATTAGCTTATTATATCTCATAATATCTCTAAGTACAATATTTCCCTATTAACATAATCTCAAGCTACACATAATTCTACTTCCAAAACCAGTGAACTAAACATAGTAGAGTTCCGTCAAGCCTTAACTTAATCTTCACAAGGTTGTTGAATCATTCAGTGTAACTTCACAGAAGTTTTCTGCCTTTGCTCCGAAAGTTGGTGTTAGTATGCAGTCTGTGATATTAGGGGACTGCCAAGTGGCCTATCTTCTCATTTTAAGTCCAAAAAACAAATTTTTCTCATGCAAGGAAACCAAAATAAATCCCCAAAGCTCTCCCCCCTCTCATTTAATAGTATAACAAACTTTACCCGTTTTCAACTTAATATTAGATGGCATAAGATATATCCTATTGTGATGAAGACTGCAAGTGCTTTAAGATATCCATGACACCATAAACATTAGTTTTTTCCCAGTATATAGCATTCTTAAGATTATGGGGGCATGTTATGCTGATTAGAGTGTATTCACAATATATGCTTGTTGATATTATAAAGCAAAGCGTTTCCCTCCTTTTGTGTTGTTGAGATTTTGTCTATCTCATGCACTACATGCTTATTGTGACCTTAGTTCTATGCAGGAGAGACTTGTCTGGTGTTTTCTCATTTTTCTGTTTATTTTTTTTTTTCATAATGCAAACAAGTGGTTGTGAAATTTTAAAGTAGACATGACTTGTTTTCTTGTATTTCAGACATGGGTACTAGAACAAGCAAATTATACCAAGGTAATATTGTATCTTCTGCGAATCACTTCAACTACTTATCAACTACTTATTTGTTGGTTAAATACTCCAACTGTGGCACTAAACAATAGGTTTATTGATACAATTTTCGTGCAATTTAGTGTTATTAGATCAGGATAACAAAGCAATGTCAATTGGCTGTTAAAAGAACTTGCTTTGCTTGTTCTGGTAATTCCACTTTGTCCTTTTGGGGTCCATATATAGACCAGGATTTTTTATCAATGCAATATGAATAGTTCAATACTTGATTACTCTAGGTGGCAAAATACTGTGACCAAATTATTTTTTAAAATATGTAGACTGCCACATCAATGATTTTATAATAGGACTAAAATCAAAACAATTTTTAAAATATTGTGTATATAGCTTTCTGTACACCATCTCGACTGGCCTAAGTGGTGCACTTTTCATTCCTTATCTCTTCCACTAGTGTTTTGAGCTGCTTTTAAAATGTCTGCATGTATACTGCAGGATGCAATATCAGGATTCTATCGATTCATATGGAATCTGTTCTATGCCGAGTATGCAATATTTCCTTTCATATAGCAAACATCGCTGTGTTTTTCTTGGAAAAAGGTGCACACCTGCATAGTTGGAGAGATCTTCTTTGTTGTATCGAGTATCAATTAGTAAACTAGCTATTTTTTTAGTATTTTTTATATATAAATGTTTGTAGTATTTGCTTTTACTTTGATGTAATGCCATTAACATATTTCATATAGTACACTGAAAATATTTTCTACTGTTTTTATGCCTCTGCTATTCTTTGTCGATCGTTTTTAGCTAAAACATTCAGTTTTAACCTCTATGTTCAGTGTAGTTTATTTTACAAGCATAGAGATGTAAATGTAAAAACAAAATGTGTGTATATGGCATCATCACTCAATTTTTGGATTTCTGTTTTGGACATTGGGTCTGGTGACCAAGGTGCATAATTTTAGTGCATTTCTTTCTACACCCAATAAAAATTTACCTCCATTCCTTTTCATTAGAAGACTAAACATCTCAAACATAAAGTGTGTCTTTGGATGCGCATAGAAAATGAAGTTGAGTTGAAATTAATTGGAATTGAAAAAAAGAAATGCAACTTATTGTAGCTTTTAAGTCAACTGAAGTTTGAGGTTATTTGCCATGGAAGTTTTGATTTGCCTGTTATGCTGTTGCAACTTTCAACTCCATCACCAACACCAAATACATTCATCATTGGTTCTTATTTTAATTTTCACTAATACAAATTATCAAAGTACTTTATAATGTGTTTTTAAGTGCACCTCTATCACTCGTAATTGAACTTCAAAAATATGGAGGCAGGTATTATTATATGTTACATTATACATATCTCAAACCTCAACCTAATCAGTGTGTTTCTTTATAGATATTAAGAATTGAAACCACTCGGTAACAATTTTGGTGTTGGTGACAATTAATATATTCTGATTATACCTATTTCATCTTGTCTATTCCCTTTCATGCTATCATATATAAGATAAATAGAGTAAATACTTTGAAGGATAACACAAAGGTGGGGATTTGAGAAATTTGCTGCATAACTATACATGTTATTAATGATTTGCAAGTTGCTATCATCTCAATCTAGATTGGATGAAAGAAGCCAATCAGATTCTATCCTCATTTGGAACCAGAACATACAAAGTTCTTTTGTTCCTCATCCATCACATGACCTACAAAAACTATATGGCTTTGAAGAATGGCACTAAAAGCATTGAAAAAGAACTCCTGTGTCATTTTCTCAGCAGGAGTGGCATCTCTTAATTGCCACTTCATCCTATGTATTGTCAACTGATACACTGGCTGCTTAAGGCACTTGGAGCATCAGGCAAAGAAGGTGGAAAAGCAACATGAGGGCTGAAGCGAGATAAAGGGGGTAGCCCGGGAGATGGAGCCGTTGTTCTTGTCCTTGGAGACAAATTTTGCTGCTCCAGAATCAAATTCTGAAGCTCTAGAGGGTAGTCTCTCATGCAACCAATTCGAGGGCCTGCACCTGTTGTCCATTTAGTAGACAAGTGATTAGCCAATTGATATGATTTCCTTCCCTTGTGTGAATCTATCCTCTTCAAGATTTGCTCCTTTGGGATAGTGTTTTCATCTTCTTTATCTTGATTTTCAACAAACATGTTTGATTTGGAAACCATGAATTCCTCCTCATTTATAAATGATTCTTCCGCAGTCTCATAACCACAGTCTGATACCGCAGTTGGAGAATAAAATTGGGTACGTGGACCGTTTTCTTGCTCTTCAAGAACTTCGGGCACTATGATTCTTTTTGGTATCTCAATACTTGCAATTTTTGATCCTAGTCTTACAGACAATTTTGACAAGGGTGGTTGAGAGTTTGAATGAGCATTAGAATCCTCGTTTCTCAAGTCAGGAAGCTTTTCAGCTAATGAGTTGGGATTTTTTGTTTCAATGTTTGGAGGTTTCATGGCCTCTATAATATTGTGTTCGAAGATATCTTGGTTCATTTCGGCTATGCCTTCTTCTTCTTCATCTGGATTTTTCTGGATATAAGAAAATGGCAATCAGCATTCCACAATAATTTTCATTTATGTGATGTAACGAAAATGGCAATTAGCTTATTTTCTATGCATGATGCTATGGCTAAAGTTAAAATCTATCTATGATTCTATCCCAAGTACACTAACGAAATAATAGTGAATATGTAGTTATGTTAATGTAGGAGTTTAATTTTCTTCAGTCATGCAAATGCTGAATGGAAATTTGCATCAGATTGAACGATGCTATATCTTAGACTGAAGCAAAGTTACCATTTAGTCATTTTACCTTTACATCCGTAAGATCCACATTATTCTCCGCAAGGAATGACATGAGTTCTTCAAAATTTTCTTCTGTTGGGAGATAATGCCCACTGTGAGGCCAAACTGCCTTTGGAGATGAAAAAGTCTATTGTCAGTATGGAATACAACGGCGTGTAGAAAGAAAAGGAAAACAATATAAAATATCTGTTTTGTAAATATGGGGTTTATGTCTCTTTCATACCTTAAGAACACCATCCTCTGCCACTAGTCTACCAGCGGACAATGTGGCTCCCCCTGCTAGGAAGCTTGAATGTTGAAATGTGCCCTTGTTCTTCTGCCCTACATAAAGAGTCTTGGACGTACTAAGTACAAAAATCCACTTTGCATTTCCTGTTGTGTGAACAGGTTTCCCACTTTTCATGTAAAAGAGCCTTCCATTCTCAATAACTACTTCATAATCTATTCTTTCCACCTACAGAAGAAACAACTTTTAAAATTACTTTTACTTGTTGTTTGACAGTTAAGGAAGCTTTGAGTTTTTCTCTGAAGTAAAATATCATGGCCTGTTGCTGACATATTTTAACATGATATTGATCCATCTGTTTGAAAAAGAAGATAAAAAGGGAACAATAAGCTCACTGGACCCAGATATTTGATGCACTGCTGCTGAAGTTTTAACCTGGAACATCTCTCAGACTGTACTTCCCTGCCTTCCCCAATATCAAGCCTACACTTGTAGGTTGATTTATCCATTAGTCTGATAGAAAGTTACTTGTTAAACAGAAATTGAATTTTCATTCTTCTTTCAATCTTACCAATAGAAGAAAGGTTCATAGCTATCACAGCGAAGCCATTTGACATAATAAAATTGAAGATTATGACCATAACGATGTCGAGGGTCAATCTGTTCAAGTTGATAATCCAGTTTAGAGAAATTCGCAGTTTAATTTGAACAATATCACTTTAGCTATATGAGACTTACTGCCTCTAGCCAGTGCTGCAAAGCAAGTTTGCGAGCCTTCATATCCTTAGATAGACCCTTTCCAACCTATTATTAAACACAAAGTAAAAACAACTTAATAGTCTTTCAATCTACAACATCAAGAACTCAACATATTGTGATACAACTAATGTGAGAACCTACCTTGGCAGCTCTCTTTTTTGCCCTTGACCACCGTGAAACGGCCGTCTCCGGTTTCTCAATGTCAAAAAATGATATTGAACTGCGCTTCAGTTCAGCAAAATCCAAAGCCTTCCACCTATGTTTAAGAATTTAACTCAGTAACTTAAACAATATTATGGACATGTTTGTCTCTGGTAGAGACCACAAGCACATAGATTATGAAAGCTTTTTCAATTCCCTTATCTTTCAACTTAATTTGACAGTACTCTATGAGATTGCTCTAAGACTCCTATATCTTAAAGTGCACACTCTCATGCAAAAGAAGAGTATATAGTGCATGCATTGACAATTAAAATTATTTTTATTCTGTCATCCGAGCACAAATTGTATGGTCAACAATAATTGTCTTAAGAATTATACCTACCCTGATTTCTGGTTGGTTGACACTGTAAGAAATTAATTGACAGAGGAAATAACAATTAAAATGGACAATGTTTCATGTAAATTCCAATTGTGTTTACCCAGGTACATGTGTTGAAACTAACCATCTCTGCTCTGCAAGAACTGCACAATCTGCAAGTTGCCTCCTTGTCCTAAAACTTTTGTAAACTTTCTGCAACCTCAGTGCAGCTTGATCCCATAGACTCGGTGACCCCGGCATTCGCAAATACATGTTCTTCTCCAACCAATTACCACTACTGTCTCTACTCCTTGTGCTTTCTGGTTTACCAAACAAGTCATTTTCCATGTTTGCTTTAGGAGATCTTAAAGCAAACATGGTCTCCAACTCTACCGAACCTCCCACCGTCATCTTCCCTGCATATTTGGATTTCTTTGAGTCAAGTTTTAAGTGTTAACCATAGAACTAACTTACAAAAAAATATGCTCTATATCTTCAGCTCCGAAGTTGATTCGCCTGAAGAGAAACTTTCACAATCATATCGAAATCAACTAATGTGCAAGGTAAGGTTTTTCTCATTTAATAAATTTTTATAAATATAACTTAAATAAACAAGATTTAAGGGGAGAAACAAGTTTGAAAGAAAAGGGGGTAGGAGAAAGGCACAAAGCTTGGAGCTATTCTAAGCATTTTATTACATGTTGCAGCCGTTAAGATCTTCAAATCTTCGCCTACAAAGGTTTTGAAAAGCTTCATGAGCTCTTAGCATTCATGATCCTTTATAGAAAGAGGGAGGAAAACCAATGCATAAACGGGAACAAATTCCAATAATTTTTATTTGGATTTCAAAATCTTCATAGCGGAAAGAAAAGGGAATAAATTCCAAAAATCGCCAGATAAAATTACTGGCCTCTAAGCTTTAATTATGTTTTCTGTCTCAATGTAGCAAAAACCAAATCCAATAATTCCGTAGTTTAAAAATTGACACGCAAAAGACTTATCCGTTGCTTCATCAGATAGGTTTCTATAGAATTCAGAAAACTGACAGAGAGAACAAAGAATCAAATCTTCAACAGTGAATGTTACAAAAAAAAACATCAAACATTGTCTTGTCTAACATTTCAGAAAAGGAGTTGAGGGACACTGTCATTGTTGGTATCAATTTATAATAAACCAACAAAAAAAATGATCAAATTGTCCCTTAATCCTCATTCCCTTATCAACCCTGTTGCTCATTGGTCATGCTTTGATGTCATTTTCCTCCTCCCTTAACCCTCACTCACACCTCCAACCAAGCAAAAACCAAAAAAATAAAAATAAAAATGCCACGGTTGCCATCAAACCAGAAAACATGCAACCAACATGACACATATTCAATTACAAGAATCATAAAACATTGTCACATCATTATACATGTTTGAATATTGAAAAAGACAATGACAATATCTACACACACACTAGGCCAACACCATACAAAACAACAACAAATGTCTTTGTTAATGTTATTAATTATTATGAAGGAGCATTAGCATACCTGAATATGTGCCAGCGGGACCAAGGAAGAGGAAAGGCTGAAGGAGGTGTTCGGCAGAGACAGAGAAAGATGAGAGATTGAACAACAAGAAACAAAAGGGTGGAGAGAGAAGATGAATGGGGAGAGAAAAGAAGGAAGGGACCCCAGAAAGGAAGTGGCACAATGGAGGGTGGCAATGTATGAGAGAGAGAAAGAAAGAGATAGCGAAGAATGTGGGAAGAGAGTGTGATGTGAGGAGAAAGAGAAAGTGTTCTTTTTTCGGAGTTGAAGGGTGGCTAGGTGTATTGCAATGCTGTGCTCTCTCTTCCTTGCAAACAAACACGTTATGGCATGCCATGCTATTCTTGCACCACCCTTTTATAGAGCACATAACATTGCAAAATAAATAATCAAAATACAAAGAATGGAAGAATCACAAGGCCATGGAAAATGAAGACACAAGATTGAAAAGGTAGGTTCTTTTTGTACTTTGTAGTTTGGAGTGAAGTGAAGTGAGACATGCAAGCTGCCTCTCCAACTATGACTAACCCACGTAACATGGTGGATTTTATAAGTTTTGGTTAGTTCTATGTTGCACTAATGGATTATATTGGTCAGTTTTTAAAAATAAAAAATAATTTTAAATAAAAAACAAAAATCAAATTGGCATTTTAAAATTTAGAAAATTATTGAATTTAAAATTTTTATATATATATATGTGGTTTCGTTTTTTAGAAAAATAATGTTACTTTGTTAATTATACGGAAAAAATGTAAGACCCAAAGGGAACGAGGATGAGAATCATCAGTGCTGACGACGAACTGCATCACCGCACCACTCTCTGACGAGTGAAAACGCTGCTCAAAACTCTATATTCTTTTATATTAACTCAGAGGGTACTTCTGTCCTTTCTTCTTATTGATGGGTGCAGGAAGTAATTGCCTACCATTGATTAGGGCACTCCTGTCTCTTTCCCTTATTGATGGGTGCAGGAAGCAATTGCCTACCATTTATTATAATACTAAAGTCACTCCCCAAAAATGCTTTATAGTGAGACTTACAAATATAGGTTGCTTTGAATTTTCTAGGCCCAATTTGACCTAAATTGGCTTTTTCCTCCCTCCATTATTACTACCTGCACTGTCATACCAGTGACCAAAAGACTAAAATATCCTTTTTCGGTGCATCAGCCATTGTGTCTTCTTCTTCATTGCACCTCTCTACCGCAATCTTTGAGAGGAAGAAGAAAGTAAAACGTTGAATTGCTTATTCTAAAAAGTATCTAGTATGTTCTACAAATTTTGTTTTGGAAATTCTCATCCAAAACTTATCTCATATGTTATGGAAAATTTGTTTAAAAAAAGTCGTTATGCTTATATTTCAAAAATCTCATTTTGGAAATTCTGAAACATAAGTCACCATTATGAAGGGTAGAATGTAATTTTTTCTGGAAATGCAGTTAGTAATCATGGAGGTGCAGGAAGAAAGCGGCCCCAATAAAATTTGCTAGCTCTTGCAATAAAAGCATAAAACAAAATATATAAAAACTCAAAGCATAATCTTTTCATTTTATAGTTCAATTCCCTGTGTTCTTTTATATATAAAGTTTTCTTTTAATGGAATGGTAGATCGGAAAAAGATCTATTCTGCACCAATAATCTGGTTTGTATTCATAGGTTAATCTGTTCATTGACTACCACTCCATGTAAACCCTTTTGTAATTTGAGACTTGTGTTCTTTTATACAGGCACACAAACAGAGAAGGGTAGCTGAACCTAACATTACTAAATACAATGTGAAAGTCTTGCCACTAAGTTGTTTTTGCATCTGGGAGATGTTGTAATATTTGATCCAATTTCAATTTAATTTTATGCACTTGCAGTTCAACTACTATTTAAGTGCATATGGATGTAGAGAATTCTTCAAGAACCAACTTCAATTTTTCTTATTTTCTATAACTTATGCAACAACGTTTAATATTTAAAACAACCAGAAAATTGATTTACCCTTTAACAGTTTTCTTTGGTGGAAATTTATCAGAATTTCGACGAAACTTTACTATCACATGTGAACCCTTTATCCTTTTAACATATCAACTAAGTGGTCCACATGATTTAAGCAAAGCCCAAGTTGATTAACCCATGGGACCGAAGTTCAGAACAAATGCTAATTTTTCCCTGCACCTACATAATTTCAACTTGCACCGCCATAAAATTTGAATTTCCAGCTTTATCTCTTAGAGGTTTGCCCGATTGACTTTTTTAGTTTCAGTTCTGGATTTTATGATATAAAGACTTTTGAAATTGTATATTTCAATTCTATAATATCGAAAAAGTGTTAAAAATTCATTTTAGAATGGTCTTTTCAGAAAAGAAAAAATTTTTGTAGCGTGGAATAAGTTTTAACCTCTTATAGAAAAAGCTTATTCCATGATGAAAAAATTTGTGTGGAGTTAAAAATTTAGTTATCTTGTATTTCCTGGGTGCAGGGAGATATTGCGGTGTGGAAAGAAAAAGCCGGGTTTAGGTTTAAGACATAACAAGGCCCAAACCATAAGGGTAGTGGGCCACAGGAATTCAAGCCCAGACCATTAAAAAAATTCTAGAACCCGTTCTCTGCTTTCATTTCTTTATTCTTTACTTTAGTCCCTCCTTACGCAGAGTAGTGTACTGTACTGAACGAACCGCAGGTTCTGTTCTGAGAACAATCTTCTTCTTCTAATCTCTTCGTTTGCATTTTTTCGATTCTTGAAGCTTCTTCGTAATTCGCCTTTCTCTGCGTTGCGTTTTTTTTTTTTTTCAGTTTCGTCGTGTTTGGTTTCGAAAGTTTTTTTTGTTTCAGCCATGGTGGAGAATAATCTCTTCGAGGATATTTTTAGAGTAGAAAAATTGAATCCCGATGACAAAAAATTATTCGATAGAGGTATTATTATTGTTCTTCGCATCTGTGTTGCTTCTGCAATACTTCAATTCTCTTCATATATTGTTTGTTTAGTTTAGCATGTCATGCTTATTTTTTGTACATGTCTAGGGTTTTTCTCTTTGAGCTCTCTGCGTATTATTGGCTTTCCATTTTTTTTTGGAATCTCGTTTTGTTGTTTGTCTGCTGTTATTCGATTTCCATTTGTAGCGTGACATGGTTATTTTGTATCACCAGAGATGTTTTTGATCTTGTTCTGTGTATTTTATTCTAATGCTTCGATTTTGTGCATCTCAAGTTACTCGAATTGAAGCAAGAAGTGAAAAATTTGACATGTTTATGCACCTTGATATCAATTCTGAGATATATCCGTTGAAGGTCGGTCAGAAGTTTACCCTTGTGCTTGTTTCATCACTTAATCCTGATGGAACACCAGATACTGGTTATTATACTCAGGTAAGAAATTTATTATGTACAGTGAACCCTTCTTTCACTGTGAAGGATTGTTATTATTATTGTCAAGTGAAATCATGGTACAAAACATTAGTTACTGTTAGAACGTGCATTTAATGCTGTGTGGTTGTACTTATTCTTGTTAAAGCCTCAGGTGTCTGGCAATCTTTGTTTACTTTACAGTTGTTATCAAGTCTTCTGTGACTGGGAGCTTCTGTCCTTTCTCATGAACTTGTAATTTAAACCATAAATTTGGTTAATGGTGAGCGTAGACATGATTGATGTGGCAGGAGTGGTTTGTACTTTAGTACATCGATCTTGATGATTACATGACAATATTGCTTAATTTAATTCTGTAAGAAGCAAATTTTCTCTGTTTAATACACAGTTTGCTCTTTCTAAATTTTTATTTAGTGCCATTTTACTGTGTGTGTATTGCAATATTCAGTATCTATGGTTGTATCTAACCCCTTGGCAACTCTCTTACTGAAACAAGTTTCTAGTATGACTCTCAAATACTCCGACACATCAATGTTTAACCTCTATGTGATTCTGGTATTTGTGTGATACATTTACATACATATTGAGAAAGTATCTTATATATATATATTAATTTTTTTAAGTAATACATTTGGGATATAGCACAGATCAGATAATTTAAAAAGGACTAAAACTACACACAAAACAATCGTTTCCTCTGTATCCTTAACGCTATACTAAGTAGTATGCAGTTTTATAGCTCGAGAGTGAGTTAAAAGAGTGAATGATGGGTTTAAAGAGACATGAACCCAGCCTAAAGAACATTCTTCTGGTTAACCACCATGAAAAGAAAATAGATGAAAAACTTTAATATTTTTAATCAAGCCGTCTAACAACCCTCAGGCTTGAATTCCCTTGTATTTTTATCCTAATTAAAGATGTTTCTTTGTCCCGGTAAATCATGATAACTGGGACACTGGTAATATACAAATAACGTTGCTGTAGAACATATGCCATCAAGTTTGTTAAATCCTAGAGTCTACACAAACTCATGTGGTCACTGCCATCTGAGTATTCCTAATATAAAAATATTTAAATAAAGCCATCATATCATTCAACATAAAGTGGAAACCCATCACCAGTTCTAATAGATATACAAAAACATGGACCTGCATGGCTGTACACTATTTTTCATAACTCATTTCTTGCTCTGGAACTAAGATAAAAAGGATGTTCACACTTTGACAAACTACATTTGAATCTGGTTCCAACATGTATGTTTCCTAGAAGGATATATTGTTGTTCATCCAGAGAATATTCCATATCAAAGCTCAATACCTTAGCCCTAATGTCTCATCTCACCTTCAGTAACTTCATGTGTACATTTAAAAATGTTAACTGCATTCCTCTCGACAGCGAATAAAAGAATACCAACTCCAAAATTAAAAGAAAAGAACCCAAATTTGGAATAGAAATCTGAAACCCTTTCCTTCATGTTTAAGCACTCTATTTTCTAGACATCTTCATTGCTTCATGGTCAGTTGGCAATAATATTGGGTTGTTGTGATTTTCGGTTCTTGACTAGCACTCGGTTCGCAGTTGTTGTGATAGAATAGGGATAATAGGTTTATAACAGTATGTCAAATGGCGCCAGAACTTGATGTTATGGCCAAGAGTCGATAGATTCATAGAAAACAAACAGCCAATTTGAGAAGGCCAACAACAATGAGGGTTTCAATTTTTTGTGAATGATATTTTCCCTGGCTAGGATCTTAAGCTCAAAGCTAGTCTGTGTTGAATCGTGAGCTTGATGACAATATCCCATAGTGCTTTTAACAAACTTTGTGGATGGTGGTGTGATGTAGACATAACCCAATTTGTAGCTAATAGTTCCCTTTTCATAATTTTCTTTCTATTTTTAGCTATTTTTTCTCTTATATATTTTCTCTATTGATTTTCAACTCAGTTAATTTAATTTGGCTTACAGAATTCTGCTGTGTATTTATTTTTTCCAGATCAATCGACAATCACTGGCCAACAATTTTGAATATGTCATGTATGGGAAGCTCTACAGGATAACAGAGGGTTCTGGCCGTGAAAAGGCGTATGTCTATTTCCAGTTTTGATTTTCATATGAACATTTAATAATTTACTAAATAACTAAATTAATGTTAGTAACTTAATTATGTATGGCCTGCATGTTGCCAAATAGCCATTTAGAAGCTATTTACTAGGAACAATGGGTTCGTCCTTCGGATTTGAATTGTTTTTAATTGAATGCGAGCATGAAATGAATGAGTGAATCGCATATTTGTAGTTCATCTAGTGCCGATTGACCCATTTTATATGTAAATATCACTGCTCACTAAATAAAATTGACAATTATCTATGCATAGTGGAGTTCCGTTGTGCCAATCAGTTAGGAATTATCTTTCGATTATGAGATGAAGAGTTCACTGAAGTTATGTGATTATGTAGTTGGTTTTATTCGTAGTAGCAGCTCCCCTAGTGAGAAATGAATGCGATCATTACATTAATAATTTAATGTTTCAGTTAATCTTATCTTTGTTATTCTTTTTAATAATCGGAATTTTTATGGGCTTTGAATTGTAGGGAGCTAAATATTTCATTTGGTGGGCTTCTGATGATGTTGAAGGGAGATACGTCTCATTGCAACAAGTTTGAGCTTGATCAGAGGTTGTATCTTCTTATTAGGAAAGTCTGAAAATTGTATTTAAAAAAGAAAGGAGGATGTGAATCCTTGTCGTGGCAAAAGCACAGCAGCTACTTCCAACTACATGTTTCGGGTACTTTAACTTTTATTAATGCGGGTCTTTACTCCTTAGTTGGACCCGAAGTTTAAAAACCAAATACTTGGTGATTTGGTTGTCAACTCTGATTTTGTCGTATCCTTTTTTTTTTTGCTTCTGTTTATTTTACCCTCCAACCTTTTCTTCTCCTTTTATAGTTACTCGTATTTCTTTCACATCCATTTCTTTCTGCAGTATTTCACACCCCTGCTTCGGTTTGAGAACTATTGTTTGATTATACTCATTCACCTTGTGTGTATTCTCGTCTTTAATCTAACTACTGTTTGGATATTTGTCTTTTAAAAAGAAGGCACATCATACACCATATTGGCTTATCTAAGTTTTTGCATTTCATATTTGACTGTCGAGATCTATTTTCATTTCCTGTTTTCTTTAGGTCATTTGCATTCCATATTGGCTTATCTAAGTTTTGTGCATATTATATCAGCTTAGTTATGCCATTTCCTTTTGTTTAGGTATTTCAATATTGTTTTTGTCTTTCTATGAAGGTTCTTATGTTTATCAAGGCATTTTATCTGCCTATCTAGACATCTTACTTTTCGTGTTAGCCTGTGAAGACTTTTGTTTGTCTATCAAATTGTTTTTACTTTTTATGTCATCCTATGAAGGCTCTCTTCTCATCAATTCCACTTTCCTTCATGTGAGTCCCTTCCTTTTCATGTTAGTCCATGTAAAACATTTAATAGTTCAAAGCTTTTTGTTAACAGACATTGAAAAAAATGACCTTATTGATATTCGATGAGATATAACTTCAGAAATATTAACTAAGAAAGCTTTGATTAATGATTTATTTTGAAAGAAAATTGATTCCGATAATATCAAGGGAGAAAATAATCTCTATTAACATCAACTGAAAAAGTCTTAATTGATATTGGTTGTTGAAAAATAATCATAAAAGTAATATTAATTAAGAAAATCATGATTATCATTAGTTAAGAAATAACTTTGAACTATATTAACAGAAAAACAATTGTGACCAACATTAATAAAAAAAAGTTCTAACTAACGTCAATACAAATATTTCTAATCGGATGAATCCAAAAAAATAAATATAATATTAGTTGAAAAGCAACGTCGTTGTTAAAAATATTAGACTAGCATCCCCTAACAAATTAATATCACCATACATTGGCAAAAAAATCTTGGTGATGTCAAATACAAATTATCCTTGATAGATCAACTTAAAAGAAATCCAATCTTGACTAAATCAATGATACATTAATTTTAGTTGAATCGATAACTTAACTTTGGTTAAAATTGACAATGTTCCAGCCTTAGTTTAACTTGTAACGTTTTGATGATAGATATAAGTTTTAAAATATATTAACGTATTATTTTATAATTTTACTTTCAATTTTTTTTTATTATTGAGATGAAATTTAATGTATTTTACTCATAGTAAATTATTAAAAAGATAGTATCACAATAATAAGTGTTAAAAATATATCAGAACTACTTCTCCAAGTATAAAAATTCAGTTGCTAAGAAAACATCAAAAATTAGAAAATAATCAGAGAGCAAGTAAATTTATACATATAACATAAAGAATGAAGATACTGTCATGTTGTCATGTTGTATGTATAATTGTTTAGCATGAAAAAAAGAATAACAAATACATATAAAACAAATTCATTATCCGAAATAATATAGCATACTTCGCTAGTTGTTTTATTTTTACAAAAGCTAGCATTATCAAATTATTCATATTAATGGGTCGGTACAACTATTTTCTAAGAACATCCTACACATACAGTGAGATCATGAAACAACCCTAATTAGGATATCTTGATAGGGTTAGACACCAAACAATTCTACTAACAATTTCATTACTCCGTCGCGTTCAAGTTTACATACATATAAAAATTGGTCCATAATTAATATGAGCAACAATAAATAATACATCATATAATGTGATGGTTGTCTGTCTTGATACATAATATTTTTTTATCACCTCTCAACCAAATAACATAATATACATATATTCAACGAAATTGTCATAATATAAAAATAAAAAACTATTATCGTTTATATTCAAAATATTGCATTTCAACCTTCACAGTATAAAAAATTACTTTCTGTAAATAATTTTGGTTTTATTTATTAGTAGTTTTAATTAATTATTTTATAATTATTACAATTTTTATTCATGATGAAAAAACCATCATTTATTTTATTATGAACAAAGAACGTATAACTTGAAATAATAAACAAATGAAAAGGCATCTAATTTTTACTTTTTTTTTTGTTAAAAGTTTGTCTTATGGTTTATCTTTTAACTTATATATTTATAATCATAAGAAATCCTGTTCTCCATTTTCAGTTCTTTGGTCAGATCTCATCCTACACTCACCGGTCACCCTTACTCGCACCACCGTCCACGGCAACTCCGGCAACCACCTTTGGCTCCCTCACTTTCTCTCTCTTTTTCTCAGGTTCCTTCTCTATTCTCTCTCGATCTATTCAAATCTCAACTTAGATCTTCTAATTCCGTACCCATTTTGGGATCCTTCCTATTTATTGGATACATCTCTCTCTTTTTTGGAACAATTTCCTCACTTCACCCCCATTACTTGATTTTCCCACATTTGTTTCGCCAATTGCGATTTATTTTCAAAGATAAAACCATTTCCCCCCAATTTTCGTTTTTTTACAGGGTTTGACATTTTTAATTTGCGAATTGCTTGCGATTGTGTGATCATTTACAGATCATGATTTGCACGGAATTGTGTTTTGCTTTCTTCAATTCAATGCTAAATTCGATGAATATTTGTGTAAAATTTAAAACCTCTGGCTGGGATTTCACTCTTCATCAGCTTGGGAATAGGGTTTTGCTTGAGTATTATGTTTTTGTTGATGGAATTATTGTTATGTGTAGCGAATTGTCTTTTGAATTTTGATGATTTGCTTGCTTGGAAAATGTTTTGTATTTGTGTATGTGGTATTGAATCTTATGCTTATGCTTTTGTTATTCCTTCATTGTCTTTTATTTGATATTTGCTTTACCTTTTCTGCCTTGAAAGTGACTAGTTAAGAGAGGGTTTAGTAAGTTAGTTCAAACTATCAGTGAAGCAAATTGTTGTTTGAAACTGACTGTTTGCATTGTGTGTGTGTTGGTAGCAGAAATATGCCTTCTCAGAAGGTTGAAACGGGTCACCAAGACACGGTCCATGATGTTGCCATGGATTACTATGGCAAGAGGCTGGCAACAGCTTCATCAGATCACACAATTAAGATAATTGGAGTTAACAACACGGCCTCTCAGCAGCTAGCAACATTGACTGGTCACCAAGGACCTGTTTGGCAAGTAGTGTGGGCT
>Ga0123340_1001319_pt1 | contig 20330 bp, 21 predicted proteins | sample SirMexnodulemix_FD_89961 | JGI IMG/M metagenome (GOLD analysis project Ga0123340, IMG submission 89961) | Root nodule microbial communities of legume samples collected from Mexico - Siratro Mexico nodule mix | ecosystem: Host-associated > Plants > Roots > Nodule | place: Mexico: Nepantla... | reverse complement strand
GATATATTTAATATATGTGTTTGACCCAATCCATTGATTTTTTTTTTGTCCTTAGAAAATCTTATTCTTGTCAGAATTTCAAATGGCAAATACTTCTGCATGAATCTTGCCTACTTACCTTCTCTAATTTCTCGTTTTTAGAATAAAATCTAATTTCTTAAGAGACTTTCCGTTTTTAAGATATCATTATTTATAAATATATTATAGATTCTATAATAAAAAATAATTTATTTTATATTTTGAATTGTATAGTTTAAAATATAAAATTATATTTCTAAAAATAAAAATTATATTTCAGATTATATAATCTAAAATATAAAAATTATATGTTGATTTATATCATCCAAAATATAAAATATCACAAATTTAGCTCTCAGATTTTCTAATATTTCAGATTATCTTACATGTGAAGTCTCAAGATTCTACATTATAACATTTAAAATTTTAAAATATTATTTTGAGTTGGAAATATGAAATTTAACTTTCAGATTCTCTATATGTGAAATCTCTATTTTATATACTACATTATAAAATTAAAAACTTTAAGAAGATATTTTTGGAATGTTTGGAAGTAGGGGTGGAGGAGGAAATCCTGGAGGTGCAGGCAGAATAGGCCCATGTAATTTGGGCCATAAAGAAACGGGCTTAGAAGTGTGGGTAGGTTTAAAGAAGCGGGTCGGATATCTCCGGAAGCTTCTGATCCATCATCGCGTAGGTGTTGGTGTTGGTTTGTGCGGTGCCCTCTCTCACTGTCTTTCTTTCTTTCTCGTTTTTCCTTTCTTCATCATTTATTCTCTCTCGCTCTCACCTCTGCAACTGGAACAAAAGGCATACGCTCGTAACCCTACCCTGTAATATACACACTATTCATATTAAACACATAATACAGAGAAAACGAATCAAAAATCACATATATATCATCCTCGTATACAATAAGATTATATTCCCTCAGTGTCGCTGATGGAGGATCAAGGGAATCAAGCGCCACCGCCGCACGATGAAGACGAGGATTCTAAGAAGGAAGAAGAAGAATTGATTGCGAAGGTTAACAAGCTCATGGAGAAGATCACTTCTGCACCTGATAACCCTAAGGCCACCGTTCTCCACGCCCTTGCCTCTATTCTCGAAACACAAGAGTCACGGTATATTTGTTATTTTTTTTGTTTTGTTCAATGATTTTTTTTTTCACATGTACAAAACCAGCTCTCCCTTATTTGATTCCTTCTGGAATCATTCCTCAGGTGTTTACATGTGTTTGTATGATTGTCAATTTTATATCATTTACATTCTCAGTGCTGGTTTATATTCTAAATTATGTAATTATCACTTCTTGGTTAATTCTTATATTTCTATTTCCTTCAAGTTTGTATGGGGAATTTTTTTATTTATTTTTTACAATGTAGATACATGGACGAGAGTGGTCATTCTTCCTCCAGTACTGCCCGTGCTGCACATGTCATTGGTCGTCTTGGAGGTTTAATTCGGGTAAATTCTGTTCAGTCGTGACTATTGTTGTTAATTTGGGTGTGTAGGTTCTTAAGCTAATGTATTGTATTAAATTACTCTGACTGTACTTTTGCTCTTCTGCCCTTTGCAGGAGAATGATGAGTTTTTTGAGTTGATATCATCGAAGTTTCTGTCAGAAACAAGATACTCAACTTCTGTTCAAGCTGCTGCTGGAAGACTTCTCCTATGCTGTTCCCTAACATGGATTGTAAGATTATTTTTTCATTTATTTATGTTTGTCATTGTTAATTCTTTTAACTATGTCCATGTGTGTTGAATTGGTCTGATGGATTGTAAATGAACAGTATCCTCATGTTTTTGAAGAACCAGTCATGGAAAACATAAAAAATTGGGTGATGGATGATAATATTGGGCTGTCTTCTGAAGAGCAGAATCTGAAGCATAGTTCAGGGAGAAGGGAGGCATCGGATTCTGAAATGTTGAAAACCTATTCTACTGGACTCCTTGCTGTTTGTTTGGTTGGGTATGCTCTCATTCTGTAGGCTTTTTTTAAGTTTTCTGCTTTGATGTTTGGCTTAATTTTGGACTTTAAGTGTTGCTTCCAGTGATGCATTAACTGTTCAATCTTGCTTGTCTCTATTTTAACTCTCATTTTTTCTAATTTTGTAATTGACATTGGATTGATCTCAGTGGAGGTCAAATTGTGGAAGATGTATTGACATCAGGCTTGTCAGCTAAGCTGATGCGATATCTTCGTGTACGTGTTCTGGGAGAGACCAGTAGCAACCAGAAAGATGTTACTCATATAACAGAGAGTAGGCATGCATCTGCGAATACTTCAGGGAGAGGTAGAGATGATGGTCGTGGTAGATTTCGCCAGCTCCTTGAACCAAATCATTTGGATGATACTAGGATGATTGATGAGAGATCTTTAGATGATGTAACTCTTGAAAGGGGTTCAGATAGAAGCATTAGTGGACAAACACTTCAAGAAGGATCTTGGATAGAAGGTAAACCACCTGATGGGCTTGGTGAAGGTGTTGATATTCAGGAGGTAGATTCTGATGGGGAGGATAGATGGCGCTATAGAGATATACGTGATGGAAGGATAAAATACAGTGAACATGATGACAATGTTAGAGATGACTCTTCAAGGCGGCGTTCAAACCGTGGATGGGGAAGATCTAAAGGGAAAGGAAGGGTTAATGAAGGGACTGTAGAAAGTGATTCCATTTTATCATCTCCTGGTTCTGGTAGTCGATTAGTACAGGGTCGGAGAGATAGAAGTATACTGAGGAATGCTGATGTTAGGAGGGTGGCTGAGTCTAAGAAGACCCTTGGCAGGACCTCTTTGGAGGCTTCTGGTTTTGAAAGAGAGGATCATGATGATTGTTTCCATGAATGCCGAATTGGAAATAAAGATATAACTGATCTTGTCCGGAGAGCAGTTCATGCTGCTGAAGCCGAAGCTAGATCAGCCAATGCACCTGAAGAAGCTGTCAAAGCAGCTGGTGATGCTGCTGCTGACCTGGTTAAAACTGCTGCTTCAGAGGTATGCTCTGGGTCATCAAACCAAAATATGAACTTGTGCTTATTTATATGTTTGTGTATGTGATTGTGTATATCAATACTTTATAGTTTAATCTCAATGCTAAAATAGTTTATCTTGCATTTATATTTAGGAATATAAATCCTCTAGCGATGAAGAAGCAGCTTTTTTGGCTGCTTCTAAAGCTGCATCAACTGTTATTGATGCTGCAACTGCAGTTGAAGTTTCAAGGTATGTCAGAATAAATTTTACTAGTACCTTTTAAGATCTAATTACATACATGAACACATATCAAGAGTAGGTTTTTTTAATAATCATTATATACATGAACACATATCAAGAGTTGGTTTTTAATAATCATCTTTGTTTGGTGGCAGGAGTTCTATTGGCAACGATACTGTAACAGAGAATGAGAGTGGCAAAGAAACAGAAACTAATGAGGATGTGGAAGAGTACTTCATCCCAGATACTCAATCACTTGCACAGTTGAGGGAAAAATATTGCATTCAGTGTCTTGAGTTACTTGGAGAATATGTAGAAGTGCTTGGCCCTGTGTTGCACGAGAAGGGGGTTGATGTGTGTCTTGCACTTCTGCAGCAGAATTCTAAACATCGGGAGCCATCGAAGGTTGCTTTGCTGTTGCCTGATGTCATGAAGCTAATCTGTGCTTTGGCTGCACATAGGAAATTTGCTGCACTGTTTGTGGACCGAGGGGGCATGCAAAAGCTTCTGGCTGTCCCTAGAATGGCACAGACTTTCTTTGGTCTTTCTTCTTGTCTATTCACTATTGGTTCTCTTCAGGTATTCTTGTTGTTTTAGTAGTGATAATTGTGAATTGAGACGACCATTAATGTTTTTATGTTCTCTCTATCTCACACACACACATACGCAGCACACTGCTTCATTTTCTGACCCTAGATGGTTATTTCAGGGTATAATGGAAAGGGTTTGTGCTCTTCCATCGCAAGTTGTTTATCACGTTGTTGAGTTAGCTCTCCAACTTCTTGACTGCAATCAAGACCAAGCCCGGAAGAATGCAGCATTGTTTTTTGCTGCTTCGTTTGTCTTCAGAGCTGTTCTTGATGCCTTTGATTCCCTAGATGGATTACAGAAATTACTGGGCCTTCTAAATGATGCTGCTTCTGTAAGATCAGGAATAAATTCTGGAGCCTTGAGTTTATCTAACTCAGGATCACTTCGAAATGATCGGTCGTCTGCAGAAGTGCTGACATCATCAGAGAAGCAGATAGCCTACCACACTTGTGTTGCTTTGAGGCAATATTTCAGGGCCCATCTCCTTGTGTTAGTGGATTCCATTCGTCCTAACAAGAGCAATCGTAGTGCTGCTAGAAATATTCCAAGTGTAAGGGCGGTGTACAAGCCTCTTGATATTAGTAATGAAGCAATGGATGGAGTATTCCTACAACTACAAAAAGATCGGAAGCTAGGTCCTGCATTTGTTAGAACACGTTGGCCAGCAGTCGAGAAGTTCTTGGCATCTAATGGACATGTTACCATGCTGGAATTGTGTCAGGTATGATAGTTATTGTGCTCTTTTCCTGTATCGTGCAATTTATTTATTTATTTATTATTTTCTTGGTTGTTTGTAGGCCCCACCTGTGGAGCGATATCTGCATGATTTGCTTCAGTATGCTTTGGGTGTTCTGCACATTGTTACATTGGTACCTAGCAGTCGGAAGATGATCGTAAATGTAACTTTAAGCAACAATCGTGTCGGTATTGCGGTAATTTTGGATGCTGCAAATATAGCTAGTAATCATGTGGACCCTGAGGTAAGTTTTTTCTGGTTGCAATTCTAGTGTTAACTGCCCTAATTTCTGCAGGTGGTAAAAGGAACTTTTTTAGGATTTTGATTGACATACTGAGTATCCCAATATATGGTATCTTAACTTTTGTTTGCAAACACCTCTCCATTTCAGATAATTCAACCAGCATTAAATGTTTTAGTCAATCTTGTTTGCCCTCCACCTTCAATAAGCAATAAACCGGCTATGGTTGCACAAGGGCAGCAGTTGGCATCCTCCGGGACATCTAATGGTCCTCCCTCAGAGGCTAGAGATAGAAATGCTGAACGAAATGTTTCAGATCGAGCTGTTCACTCTACTAGCCAGATTGATCCTAGGGAGAGGAATGGGGAGTCCAATGCTATAGATCGAGGCAGTGCTGCCAGCTTAAGTACACAGCCTGTTAGTAGTACTCCACAAACTCCTGTAGCTTCTACTTCTGGATTGGTTGGCGACCGGAGAATATCTTTGGGTGTGGGAGCAGGTTGTGCAGGCCTTGCTGCACAATTGGAACAAGGATATCGTCAAGCAAGAGAGACTGTCCGATCTAATAATGGTATAAAGGTTCTTCTGCATCTCCTCCAACCGCGCATATATTCACCTCCTGCTGCGCTGGACTGTCTTCGTGCTCTAGCATGTCGAGTCCTGCTTGGATTAGCCAGAGATGATACAATTGCACACATATTGACAAAGCTTCAGGTGAACAGCTATAACTGATTTTTATTAAACTCAGTCATCACAAACTGTACCAGTCAGTATCATGTGTGAAAGTTGAGATAAATCTACTTCAACTTTTTTTTTCTTTTGTACCAGTTTAAATTCTCTTCTGATGATGCCTGGTGACTTCAGAAAGAAAATACATATTGTCAAATATTTTAATCAAATACTGTGTTTTATTTGTTTGGGTGTTCTAGGTTGGGAAAAAGCTGTCAGAACTGATTCGGGATTCTGGTGGCCAAACACTCGGAACGGAGCAGGGTAGGTGGCAAGCTGAACTTTCCCAGGCTGCCATTGAGCTTATTGGGGTGAGCAGCATTTCCACTCTTTGCTGATGCAGAAGTGTGTTGTTTGGCAATGTTTAAGACCTGAATTTATTCAGACAAACTCATCCATGGCAAAATTTGTGTATTAGAATTAATTCAAAGAACCTTGGCCATCTGTATAGGATTTAGTTACAAAATTGTGTATCTGCTTGCTTGTATGTGAGTGAGTTCATGCACGAGTGCAGGTGTTTTCTTTATTTGGTTGATTATTTGTCAGGAAATCACTCGTTTCATAGTAATGGACCTAAGTTTTAATTATTCGACTTTTGGGCTGTGTTTGTAGTTTTTAATTTTTGGGTTTTGATTTGTTTGTGTTTTTTTAATTCTGGTATTTCAATTTTGAAAATTTAAAACTTAAGCCACAAATCTGCAATAGACTAAAATTTTTAGTGCCATAAAATTAAGGCTTCTGGGTATTTGCGAGAGTATTACTATATTAGTGTATGAGGCCCATTGGATGATTTAAACAAGAAATATGTTTTTGTTTGCCATTGAGTATAAATTTAAACCATTGTCTTATACTATTTAGAAGAAAAATTGAGTCATTAGTTTATTTTTGATTCATGATATAAATATTTTTAGCTACAGGCTTGGTAGGGATGAATTTTTTTATTTTATGTTTTAGTCACATTGGACATATGGTTTTGGTAATTTGCTAGTGATTCAAGACTACTTTAATGTTCTTTATTGATAATCAAAGTATAATGAACATCAGTTCAATGCCAAGTTGGGTGAGAATCATTAATGAATTTATTAATTTTTATTTCTTGTCTTAAATTTTCAAATTTTCTCTTGAAAGCAATTGAGCTCATAAGTTTCTTAGGGAAAGCAAAATGCAGGAAATTACAACTAAACAGTAGTAATGATGTACACTTGTATTTTTAGGTCTAATTTTCTGTCTTTGGAATGGGAGCTGATTCTATTCCATGCTTCATATCCAATTGCAGAGGTCATTTACTCATTAAGTAGTGAAAAGTATTGAACAGATTTGCATTAGGACTTTAACTATTAGCTGATTTGTCACACCTGCACTCTATTTGAAAGGATGTTTTATTATCTAATAGAGTTGCTTTCTGAAAACAAAGTGAATTAGATCAACTTTGCTGTTCAATATGCCCTTTTGCAGTGATCTTACTAAAAGATAAACAAATAAAATGAGCTGTATGAAGGGCTGCTTTTGATACTGCTGTTGAAATTGTATTTGTAGATTGTGACTAATTCAGGCCGTGCAAGTACATTAGCTGCTACTGATGCAGCTACTCCTACTTTAAGGCGCATAGAAAGAGCAGCTATTGCTGCTGCTACTCCTATTACTTACCACTCAAGGTTTTTGTCCTGTCTCAAAATTTGTCATTCTGGATTTTCTAATACATGTGCTATCTCGTCTCCCTTTTGGGGGCCACCCTTCTGATTGCTTATGGCTTCTTTGTGTTATGTTTTCTTGTTCAGGGAACTTTTGCTTCTAATTCATGAACACCTACAGGCATCTGGGTTAGCGCAAACTGCTTCTATGTTGATTAAAGAGGCGCAGATTACTCCTTTGCCATCATTGGTTCCTCCATCTTCTCTTGCACAACAGCCCACAACCCAGGAAGCTTCTTCAACACAAATTCAGTGGCCCTCTGGTCGTACTCCTTCTGGATTTCTCTCTAACAAGTTAAAGTTTAATGCAAAGGATGAGGATTCTGTCTTGAAAAGTGATTCTGTCTCTGCAAAGAAAAAGTCACTAACTTTCTCATCATCTTTTCATTCAAGACTCCAACTTCTTGACTCTCAGCAATCATCTGCAAGGAAATTGTCAAATACTGCTAAAGAATGTTCAGAAATTAGTGTGTTAGAGACTGGATCCGAATCTTCAGTGAAACATAACATTGATACTGGATCTCAGTTTAAGACTCCAATAACCTTGCCAACGAAACGGAAGTTATCTGATTTGAAGGACATATCAATGTTTTCTTCATCTGGAAAACGGTTAAATGTTGGGGATCAAGGACTCCGCTCTCCTATTTGTTCAACTGCAATTCGTAAAAGCAGCCTGCAGCCTGATGCAGTTGGACTTTTCACTCCAACTTCTAACCTGAAAAATCAACATAGCCGTTGTACCGGTGACTTGGTGGATGAGAATCAGTGCAGTATATCAAATCTAGGTCAGATGACACCATCCTCCCAACTATTAAACGACCTTCAGCCCAGCAACCCTGAGCGTGTAACATTAGATTCTCTAGTGGTTCAGTATTTGAAGCATCAACATCGCCAATGTCCAGCTCCTATTACAACACTTCCTCCACTGTCACTTCTGCACCCGCATGTCTGTCCTGAACCAAAGCGTAGCCTTGATGCCCCTTCTAATGTGACAGCTAGGCTTGGTACTCGCGAATTTAAATATATGTATGGGGGAGTACACGGGAATCGCAGGGATCGACAATTTGTTTACAGTCGATTTAGGCCTTGGCGCACTTGTCGGGATGATGCTGGTGCGTTGTTAACATGCATTACATTTGTTGGAGACTCCTCTCATATTGCTGTTGGAAGCCATAATGGGGAGCTCAAATTTTTCGAATCCAACAACAGCAATGTAGTGGAGAGCTTCACAGGTCATCAGGCTCCTTTGACTCTTGTTCAGTCTTTTGTTTCTGGCGAGACCCAGCTATTACTTTCTTCAAGCTCCCAAGATGTTAGGTTGTGGGATGCAACGTCGATTTTAGGTGGTCCTAGCCATTCATTTGAAGGATGCAGAGCAGCTAGGTTTAGCAATTCTGGGAATGTTTTTGCAGCCCTGTCGTCAGAATCTTCACGGCGGGATATCCTCTTGTATGATATTCAAACATGTCAGTTAGAGTCGAAGTTGTCAGATACATTTGCAGCTTCTACAGGGCGAGGTCACGTTTATTCTTTAATCCATTTTAACCCTTCTGACTCAATGCTGCTTTGGAATGGTGTCTTGTGGGATCGGCGTGTCTCTGGTCCTGTTCATCGCTTTGATCAGTTTACAGATTATGGTGGTGGAGGCTTTCATCCTGCTGGCAACGAGGTATGCATAATCTTACTTCCGTTTAAACAATAGATTTTCTGAACATGGATCAAACAGAATTGACTTATAAATCATGGGTAATCATAGATTTGGAAGAAAATTATCTTAAATTGACTACTAGTTAAAAGTGAAAAAATAGCCATATGCAAAATGTCGGTATACTTCTTTCTTTTAAGTCTGTATGGAAGTGGATGAAGGGATGTGTAAAGGTTTGAATATTTTCAACCTTATAGTGAAGAAAGGTTGTGATTTTCCCCCCCCCCCAAAACTATAAGATTATTGAATTTGACATCAAAGCAACAATGACCTTTATGTAAATAAATGTTTTTGGACCAGGTTATTATAAACTCTGAAGTCTGGGATCTGCGCAAGTTCAGATTGCTACGCAGTGTGCCTTCATTGGATCAAACATCAATAACATTCAATGCGCGTGGTGATGTAATGTATGCCATCTTAAGGAGAAATCTTGAGGATGTAATGTCAGCAGTCCACACACGACGCGTCAAGCATCCTCTTTTCTCAGCTTTCCGCACAGTGGATGCAGTTAATTATTCTGACATTGCAACTATCCCTGTGGATCGTTGTGTTCTTGATTTTGCAACTGAGCCTACAGATTCATTTGTTGGGCTGATTACTATGGATGATCAGGATGAGATGTATGCTTCTGCCAGAATCTATGAAATTGGTCGTCGGAGGCCAACAGATGATGATTCTGATCCTGATGATGCTGAAAGTGAGGAGGAAGATGAGGATGACGATGATGATGATGGTGATGTTGATCCTCTTTTAGGCCCTGGTCTTGGTGGGGATAGTGGCAGTGATGCTGATGATATGAGCAATGATGACGAGGAGGAGGATAGTGTGAGTGATCTTGATGAAGATGAAGATGGAGATTTTATTTTGGATGATGTAGACTTTGATGGTGGAGCTGGCATATTGGAGATTGTGACAGAAGGTGACGAAGATGATGATGATAGTCAGGTACTTGAATCCTTAAGTAGTGATGATGAGGATTTTGTGGGTAATGGCTTTGGGTATTAATTTTTAATCGAGGATAAGCTGTAATTATTTTCTTTCTTCATTATTCATTTTTGAGCGAAATGTCAATTATTTTGGCTCAAAATTTTGCTGTTATCTTTTCACCTTTATGTCATGCGAATTTATTATGCCGGAAGGTTTAGAAGTGCAGTTGTATATAATAAATGTTACAAACCGCAGTTTTACGGAGAGCCACTTTGTGGTCCTCCCTCCTATGATCTCTAATAGAGCAAGAAAGAAGAGTCTACTCCTTAACTGTATGTATGAACTTTAGTGTGTTCTATTTTTTGTCCGCTGCCCTGGATCACTGGTTAATATTCAGGCCACCAAAAAGAACAACTACACTCTGAATGGGATATCCAGTAACAAAATTTTTCACTAGTTTTTTCTGATTTTTATTGTTTACATATAACTTCATAATGAAATAAATAAGAGCATCTGTGGTTTAACTAATTTTCATTTGTTACAATTTACTAGTATAAAATCAGAGGTTAATTGTATATGTAGTGAAATATGGCTTAAAATATATCTGCAGCTGAAGTTAAATAAAAATATGTAACAAAAATTGATTCCATGTGGAATTATTATCTTTTTCTGTTCATAGTCACATCTTATATACGAAGTTGTCACCATATGTTAAAAAAGGATGATGCTGTTGCACACTATTCAGGAACATAAAGAAACCACATACCTTTTACAGCAAATGATCTATCAATTATCTTCGTTAGGTTTCAATACACTCAACTCTCCAAATTGAAGTGGTCCTAAACATGCCGTAGTTATATTTTTGTGTGTTTATGAACAAATGTAAGTGCTTGGTAATATGTGTGAACAACTTGATCCAAATTTTAACTCTTATTTTTCTTTTTAAATAATTTAAAGTAATTTTCTATGAAAGCGTACTATTAGTGACATGATAGACAGATATATCGTAATGTAATCTATACCATTAATTACATTATTTTATTTTTTAAATAATAAAAACAAATAATTTATTTAATAAATAAGTAATTAAATATTTCTTCTTTATTTTAAAATGATTAAAAAAAATCTTTTAAAAATAAATATCACATATTTTCTTAATATTACTTTTACAAAAATTATATATGTTTTAAAATTATATTGTTTATGTATTTTTAATTAATTATTCTTAAAAATAATAAAATAATAAAGGTATACTATTTTAATGTAATAACTAGGTTTCAAGGAAACACACATGTTTCTACTGTATCTGAACCCTTCACTCTTCCCCCTCTGCAACTCTTCTCACTTCACTTCACACTCCCAGTCTGCTTGTGAGACAATGATTATGGCAGGGACATCTAAAACCCTAACAAACATTTTCACCTCTTTCCCATTCACAACCAAACCCCAAAACCCACTCACCACACACACTTGTAACCCCTCTTTCCCTTCCACTCGCCTCCGCCAGCGTGCCATTTACGCGGTTGCCAACCCGGTCCAACCTCCGCAAATCGCCGCGGAATCAACCACTCCGGGTCAGTACCGAGTCGACGTGCTATCTGAATCGCTCCCCTTCATCCAGAAATTCCGCGGCAAGACCATAGTCGTCAAGTACGGCGGCGCCGCCATGAAGTCGCCGGAGCTTCAGGCTTCCGTGATCAACGACCTGGTCCTCCTCTCCTGCGTGGGCCTTCGCCCCGTCATGGTCCATGGCGGCGGCCCCGAGATTAACACCTGGCTCGGACGCCTGAACATCCCCGCCGTCTTCCACGACGGCCTCCGCGTCACCAACGCCGATACCATGGAGATCGTCTCCATGGTCCTCGTCGGCAAGGTCAACAAAACCCTCGTCTCCCTCATCAACAAGGCTGGGGCCACCGCCGTAGGTCTCTCCGGCCTCGATGGCCGCCTCCTCACCGCCCGCCCCAGCCCCAAGGCCGCCCATCTAGGCTTCGTCGGCGAGGTCGCCAGAGTCGACCCCACCGTCCTCCGCTCCCTCATCGACACCAACCACATCCCAGTTGTCACCTCCGTCGCCGCCGACGAGTCCGGACAGCCCTACAACATTAACGCCGATACCGTCGCTGGAGAACTGGCGGCAGCGCTTGGCGCGGAGAAGCTGATTCTGCTGACCGATGTGGCTGGGATCCTGGAGGATCGGAACGATCCGAACAGCTTGGTGAAGAAGATTGACATAAAAGGAGTGAAGAAAATGGTGGAAGAGGGAAAAGTTGGAGGTGGAATGATACCTAAGGTTAATTGTTGCGTGAGATCGCTGGCACAAGGGGTTACTACTGCGAGTATTATTGATGGTAGGGTTCCTCACTCTTTGTTGCTCGAGATTTTAACTGATGAAGGTGCTGGAACTATGATAACTGGCTAACTTTGTTTATTCCTTTTCTTTTTATTTTGTTTTCTTTACTCTCAATCATGTATTACCTTCAGTGCATTGCAGCATTTGTTTTGTTAGATTGGTGATTTTTTAAGTGCATGCAATGTAGAATTGAATTGAATATAAGGTAGTTGATTTATCAAACTATATCTAGCATAGCATGCAGATTTATTAGCCATCCCTGTATGGTCAAATGTTTCATATAATTCTTGGGTCATTTCCAAGAGGCAAACAAATTGGGTTCATTAATTCCAAGATACTTTATCAGCACAAGGATTGTGGACAATGACTTTTTCTATTTTTTTTGCATTGTTAGGAGCATTTGGCTATAGGTACCAAAGTTTGATTAATGGATTCTGCACAATTTGATTATGAACTTGTTTGTTTGGATCATTGTTAAGACTGCTAACAGGATTGTTATTGTCACTCACATACACTTTCATTTCATGGTGAGCATTTTTGACAATGCTGTAATGCATAATAAAAAAGCCTGCGGATTTTTTTTTTTTTATCTAGTTGGCCCTTTTTTGTTTGGAGAATCCCCTTCCCTTTTCCTGGAGATTCAAACACTAGTCAAGGGATGATCATACAGAGCAAAGCAAAACATTTACTTTGATAGCACAGTTTTGATTAATATCTAAATTTTCAATTGATATCATGAAGAGGCAAGAAAGAAGAAAAAAAATATAACTTTTAGAGATATTAAGCAATTTGTGATCAATTATCACATGAAATGTTTTAGTAGTCTATGATTCACTCAATCTCTCTATGGTCTGCTTTACATTCTTTACTAGTGATTTTAACTTATGCATGTGTTGGAACTATGGGGATGGAAACAAGTTATGTTAGATTTTGTGTAAGTCTAGGTTAACATGCTTTATCATCCCAGGATCAAAAAGTTGTGACTTTGTAACATGTGGCAAGTCTTGTTCTAAGCTTGTTATGTATAGAACAGTTAAAGTTAAAATACATGTTAAGTTGTTAAGTTAAAATACAACTGAGTTTGTATCATGAAAATATAAGCCTGCACTAACATGTTAAGTTATTTATGGTCCAGTTACATGACTTCGAATCTATCTTTAAACAAATCAGTAGGCTTACAAACTTACATTTATTACTGAAGAAACTAGAAAATCTAATGCTGAACATATTAGTTTATGGGCTGATGGATTTATGACATTAAAAACAGTTAAAATCACTCTAATAGATTGAATTTCTATATATTAAAACTAGCTCAAATGTTTTCACATGTTTTGCGGCAACTGACCCTTGTCACTTTCCGTGTAATCCTTCTTGATTCCAGCAACGCCTCCTTCTCCATCATAGGTTTATAGGCTGATCTTTAGAGTTTAGCATCTCTCACCATCGTTATAATGGTAAGATTGATTATTCCTAAACGTTGATGCACTTCTCTAATGACCTTGGACAAGACACCTCTTACCATAGTCCACAAAGTAACTCTGCCGCTTACACTAGACATCTTGGGGGATGATCAAGGAAATCCCACTGAATAAACTTTGTATTCTCTGGATTCTTCAATTACGTCAAAATCCCAGTCAAAATCCCAATAAACCTTGCGCGTGATGAAACGAAAGTGGGCTTCACTTCAAGATGTTCACCTCGTGCTTGAACATCTTCAACGAGTAGTCAAAGGAGGAAGGAGTAGTCAAACGAATCTTCAAGGAGTAGTCAAACTGAGAGATTAAAAATTAATGGAGCATTTGTTGGATATACCGTCTTCCAATATCTTTTACTTATTGATATTGAAGACAAAGAGAAAGAAAAAGAAAAATATCATACAAGGTTGTGCAGAATATTACATTAATAAATAAAATTTATTTTTCAAACTAACTAAATATAAATCACAATTAGTCATAGTAAATCATAGTTAATTACGATACCTACCTTTTTCCCTATAATCTCCAAACACGAGAGGAATAAAGTGAAGAAACAAAAACATGTTCTTAAATTTTGTCTTGTAATGATCATTAATGCTTCTATAGGTATAATTGTTTGTATTAAAGGTAAGAAAAAATATACAATTCTTTTATGCAAAAGAATTTGAGATTAAATTTGATCTCTAGCATGATGGAAAAATATACTACTAGCCTAGATACATCATCTAATGTTTGCACAAGTGCTATGAAAGATAAGATATAAATGTTTGCACAAGTATGATGAAAGATAAGACATCCAAATTAGATGGGAAAAGGGCAAAATAAAAGCTATAAAATGTAGAGCTGTAACTTGATGAGAACACATAAACCCAGTTTGAATGCAAAATATGTCATAATCAAAGTAAATCTGGCCTTGAACAACATTCACCAAATTGTGCTCCTTACCGTCTTTTGACCTAGACGACACTTTTTTTAGGACTCTCGGATAATTAGTCTGCCTTTTAAGTGTAGCAAAAGTCTAAATTGCTCATAGGTAATAAACATTCTAAATCAAATAATCTAAAACTCTGATACTACATATTCTAGATCTGAAATGAATTCCATATCTATATATTATGTACTCGTATTTAAAAGAAATTTCTAGGATCTTAGATCTGAAATGAATTCCATACCAATATATTATGTACTCATACTTCAGAAAATTTCTAGGATCTTATATTAGATAATACTTAAGAAATTTCTAGGATCTTATCGAAGAGAAAAAAAAAAAACTGAGTTGATGGATAGAAAGGTCTAAGACTGGTGAAGCAAAAAAATTCAAATAACGATAATCCTATAAAAGATGATGGTTGCATCAAATCCCCAACATGCTTTACTCAAAATGCAGGTTGATACCAGTCCTAAGCAGATTCGGACAAATCTGTCTTCCCTTCATGTGCTTCCTCGTCTGAGTCCAATATCATGATAGATTCTAAAGCAGAATTACGGGTGGGTCTTTGTCTCAATGTTTGCTTTGTAGTTAAGCCTCTGCTTTCTAAAATAGAGTGGCTAGGAACGCCAGCTAGCCTCTTGCTGCAGCGAACCCCCTTGGGATAAGAAACTGCCTGGCTTGAGAGAGCTTCTGAGTTGGCCAACTCTCTATCAACATCATCCTCCTCTTCGCTGCTACCGTGATTCTCAACTTCATAACCAGCATCATCGTTATCAAATATTTGCAAAACATCCCGTTCAGAATCACTATCTGTTGAAACATCTTTGGTGTTGCATTGATCTTTTGATTGTTTGGTTTGATCTTGGTCAGCAACACGGGACGTTTTCCTTCTACTGAAAAAATTAAACAACCAAAGTCAGATAGACACAAAATACATCTAGAAAATTGAAACCATAATTAAATATTAGCATGTTAGATTTAGACAGCAATAACATTGCGTAACCGAAGTCAAACAGGCCATTCTCAATAGCTTCCACTCCATTGAGTGAGCATATGTGACAAAGATATGATGTCAACGCAGCAAACGATAAGTTGAAAGAAAAGTTTTTACTTTGCTCCTTTTTGTTCGTTTTATTTAATAGTTGAAAAAAAGTATTCCTGAATAATCCTGTACTAAAAAACAAACAGAACATTGATAACAAGGTGGAGAATATTATGTAAAACATACTTTGTCAGCTGTATTGCCTCCTTTATAGTTCGATCATAAGCTTCTGCAATATACCAAATCAGAACTAATCAATATCTGAACTTTGAATTGATAGAAAAAGAAAGAATCAACTCAAACTTACACTCGTTTAATAACGTTAGAAGCATAAAAAAGAATGTGTATACATGTCACATTATGAGTTTTGTCATTACCGATCCACTCGATCTAATTCACAAACACATCTCAAAACACATCTCAATTGACAGCAAGGGAAAAAAGATACGGGTCAAGATAGAAATTAGAAACTCGATTCTAACATTGAAATATCATAGATGAGGATTGATTTTTATATAATTTAACATAGACTGAAACAACTATTGGATCGATTCTTTAGTACTCTTCCTATATAGTTGTAAGTTTCAAAAAATATAAAAACTAACCGCCTTTTAACTTTTAAAAATTAACTTAGTTTAAGACATTCTTTAAAAGTAGTTTTTGCAACATTTAGTTTCAAAATATATTAATTAAAAAATTCTCTGTTTTTAAAAATAGTTGAGTGTTATACCAATGGTGACAATACATACAAAATATAATAATAGTAGAGTAACAATAACGAAAGCAAAGATGATAATAATAATAATAGTGACAGCAACAAGGGTTATGGTGATGATAACAATAAAGGTGGTGATGGTTGATAAAGATCATATTCAAAAACAACAAAAAATTGTCAAATGTAGCAAGAGGCACTAAACCAAAATCTCAAATATTTTTTCAGTTCTAAAGTGAATATAAAACTGTTTTCAAATGGAGTTAAAAATCATTTCAGCTTCCTTCTTTCAAGAGTTTATTTTGAAAATTGTATTCAAAAACTAAAAACTTAGCAATCACCCTGAACAGAGACTTGACTGTATCATGTGAACACTATCACTCTCGGAAAAAGAGAAACTAAATTAAATTATACAAAACTGGTGAAAGTAAGGTTGGGTTCACTTGATCAAAGGAAGCTTAGATAAACCAATTCAGATCAATTCCAAACAGTGAGAAGTAAGAACTTGATTTCTATATATAACATTATGAAATGTATGACATTCACATGTGTACAAACATCCTCACCTGCTCAATGGACAAGACCTACCCTCACTAACAAATCATGCAATACATAAACAAACTACAAAACAATGCACAACACAGGCAAATCATTAACATGCAGGATAACAATTATCTTGTCCATCAGAACTAGTAGGTGCCAGAATAACAAGATGAGTATGCGTTGTAATTGAAAGTACAGTACATAGTTACCAAATGTATAACAAATAGGTCTTCGAGTGCGACAAGCGCGTGCATTTCCAGAACAATAGGACTTCTGAACATCCTTTAGCAGCATATCCTGCTGTCTCTGCCTTCGCTTAATTGCTCTTTTTTTGTTCTGCATAAATCAAAAGGAAATATTCTCAATATTCTCACACATTAATATCAGAAATAAAGATGTGATGTTCTGTAGAGTGAATCCACCTATCAAACACTAAACAAAAGGATGTCCATACCTTCCGAAGCCTTTCAAGAGCAGGAATAGCATCACTCTGAAGCTTTGTTCTCACAGAAACTTCCACAGCAGACTTGCTGAGGGAGAATTTTTCCTGCAATTAAAAATTAAAGATAAAGTTAATAAATGTTTCAAATCTAGGGGAAAGCATAGCAGAAAGTGGTCGAATTTATCTTACAGCTACTTCTGAAAATTCTTCAAGATTGGAAGCAAGTGTTTCCCATTGAATGGTTGGGGGTGATAAACGTCTACTACCCTTATCTTTTGGAATTGAATCTGATGTAATAACTTCCCTGTACAATCTGTGACTCTGACCTTTAGAAGTTGCATCATACCTATAACAAAAATTGACACACTATCAATGACAATTTTAAGGTTTTGGGAATCTTAAAGGTTGAATCATACTTAAAAGGAAAAAGTACCAGTAAGATGTGCCAGTTCTATCTCTTCCTAAGGCATCTTTGCGAAAAGATGAAATTTGGGTTCCTTCTTTTAAAGCATCATTTATGTATGACACTGCATCATGTTGCTGAATATACACAAGCAACCAAACAAAATAGTTTGCATCAGACAAAATTAAAACAGCAAAAGGGATTATATAAAAAGTGGTGGAATAGTCAAAGATGATATCAGTAACTAGGAGTATTATGAAGTTATGAGAGTGCAAAAGTATTCATATGTTCTTTTACTAAAGAAACAAATCAGGGAGATAATAATACATCAGCTCTAACTTCACAAAGCGCTTTTAGCAGTAATAAACGATCTGATGGATCAATTTCCTTGTACTTGGATATCTCCTGTCTGCACAAACATTGACGACAACAATTTTATTAAAAGAAGTCATTGCAATCTGTAACAATCTAACATGATCAGTGTATCCCCGTACCCTTTAGATGGTACAAGTGGCATCTCCCCTTCAGCAACCTGTAGCACATGTAAGTAATAATTCAATCAGAAATGGGAAGAAAATATAAAAAGCAAAGTAAAACACAATGATAGTGATTTACCCATGGCCACCACATAATAAGTTTCTTACAGAGTGCAGTCACCCATTTGTCAGAATCCTCCAGTGTTTTATTCACAGGTGGTATTCCCTGACAGTACACAGTTGATTTTAGATCCGCAACAAAAATAATGACAGGATACAAAAGCATCAACAGAAAAATAAAATCCATGTCAAAGAGTATAATAGTATGATTGGCTTGAGGGAGTCATCCAATTTACAGAATTAGTATATTCAACTTCCATTATAAAATGCATCCCCATTGCATGTTTGGGGATCTATCTTTTACAATTTTACAGACAAAAGAAAAATGTCCACTCCCCTATACTTATCTTTATTGGACTTGGCATACTTTGGACAATGGATCTAATGCAATGAGACATTTCATATGAAGAAAAAAGCTTACAAATAGAGCATTGAACAAAATGAATTCAGTTTATACCCACTAAACAATTACATCATCCAAGTAATTTTCACCCTAACACTTCTCACCCATACCAGAAACCACAAACAAGGACATGCAAAAACACAAGCAATTTTTTCCACAATTTTACATTCAGAACTCAAACTAGAAACACAAAAAATACCAAAATTGCAAAATTTCTACATTTGCACATCACCTCTCTAGTACAACCACTATCAATCACATGCAACCACACATCAATCAATAACTTACCAGTAAAAAATGTTTTCTTTCTCACACAGACTAGCATTTTCAATATCCACTACAAATAAAGTACCTTCAAAAGCTGAATATGTAGCCGAGCAAGTGACGCGTCAGGCTTAACAAGTCCAATCTCGATATCCTCGGCAGAAAGCTTCAAATCTTTTCCAAGTATCGGATGAAACACCTAACCAAATAACGCGTCACACAAACAAGAAATAACCATAAACATTAGTCACTCTCCTCTAAAAAAAAAAACAGTTCTATTACAATCTCTCACACAATTTGACAATTCCAAACCTCTCCCAAAATTCCATTAACAAGTAAATTAAATCACAGATCTCTTACCTCCAAAAAATTGAGAACAGACGCAAGTTCCCATCTCCCACGCAGCTTCAAAATTTCCTTCTCTATATCAAAATCCGTGTTTCCCTTATTGCCACCACCTTCTTTTGCGGCCTGCATGTTGGCTTGGCAAATTTGCGCTCTCAATTAGAAAGAGCCAAAAAAGTGACTGAATCAAGGTGAAAAATGAGTTATATAATGAGTGTAGAAAATGAAAGAACACAATGCAGTTTCCCGCTCAAACAGTTTCTTTTCACTTTTTACCACTTGAGAGTTTAACATCACACACTTTGTGATTTCTAGGGTTAATTTCAGAATGGCGCCTTCAAATTTGGGTTCCCTCGCACCCTTCCATCACAGTAATGTGTTACGGTGCTCATTGCCACACGTAAACAATAACTACTGGTGCATGGTTTTGCATTTAATACTAGCATTAATTTATTAGTGCATATAAGATCATATTTTATTAGTTTTTTTTTTATTAACATTTTGTGATAGTGTTATCTTGTTTGTTATTTTATATAATAATTATTATTATAGTGCATTTTTCCTGTTAATGACATTTGAAAATCTACTGTAATAGCAATAACTTATTTTGATTAGGTTAGAATCTTAGATTAGAAATTTAAATAGTTTGAAGTTATATAAAATTAAAAAAGTTTGACAGTTGATGTTATTAAGATATTCAGTTGAATGTTAAATCTTTTATATGAATTTATTCATTATTTATTAGTTTTTAGTTTTTTTTTTTTCTCAAATGATTCAATATATCTTTTATATTAAATAATTTAATATGTTTTTGTAAATAAGTGTTGATAAAAGACTAATAACAAGATAATAATGTAGTTTTTCTAGCCTATTTTTTACATTTTTTATGCAAATTCTTAATTGTTCATATGAGTATAATTATTGAGATAAAAATTATAAATGTTTATGTTACAGAATTATAAT
>Ga0123340_1001317_pt1 | contig 20342 bp, 10 predicted proteins | sample SirMexnodulemix_FD_89961 | JGI IMG/M metagenome (GOLD analysis project Ga0123340, IMG submission 89961) | Root nodule microbial communities of legume samples collected from Mexico - Siratro Mexico nodule mix | ecosystem: Host-associated > Plants > Roots > Nodule | place: Mexico: Nepantla... | reverse complement strand
TAAAAAAATAAATATATATATATATATATATATATATATATATATATATATATATATATATATATATATTCTAATTGAGGAGATTGAGTTTACAGTATTTAATATGTGTTGTTTATACGAGAGTATAGATGTATAATTATATCCTTAGAAATAATTATTAGAAATGATTAATATCTAATCTTGAGGGAAAATGAAGTAGTGGTCTTATCACATAAGAGAAACGAAGACTAGGGTTTCTTACTTTAAAATGGTGTTATATAACTCTTATTATTATTAGTTATCATTTATAGGTATATTAAGAGTTGAATTCTAACCAAATTATCTTGTTCTAATATAAAAATGATTGAGACTCTCAACCAATTATTCCTTTGGTGAATTTGAAGTTTGGATCGTGTTCAATAATGACTCCTAAATATATTCAATCTCTTGTACTCGACTTATAATTGAAACTTATTATCTCCAATAGACCATAACTCCTCGGGTTCAAGTCTTTCAAGCAGAAGTGTATGGGTATATTTGGATTTTTCTAATAGTTAAGCCTCAAGGATGATGAGGCTAAAATTTGTTAAGTCATAATCACATTAAACAACATTTGGGTCTGACTAGTTAAGAAATAAGGAGATAAGATCATCTTAAAAGGAAACAATTCGATGTTTCGAAAAAAACATGTTGAGAAAACCAAACGTCACTCCTCTACATGAGGTTTACATTGATTCGGGCTATTCCTATGTGGAGGCCGGATCGGATGGTATATAATGTTCATCTCTGTGCAATCCGTCTTTCACCTTAGGCCAAACGAGCCTATCTTTGAGTGAAATGGGTGGTTGTATCTGGGACGTCTTTCTCTTCTTGCATATACTACTACTCTCTGATTCATCCTGCAATGAAGGACATGGATTCTTCGAAGCGTAATACGCATTCCTCCCTCGTAAATAAAGACTCAACGGTCCAGAAGATCTTGGATCCGATGCCTGAGATGGTAGCAATCATTGGTCCAATGACGTATACCTCCGATATGATATTCACATCTTGCATCTGCTCCTGCTCCTGGAGCCTGAGAATTCGTCGGTTTAGGAGGCATGGGAGTGATCAGTTTGGATGCACTTAGGCTAATAATGAATTGGGGTCAACGCCTATTAACAATTTATTTTGTTTGCCTAATTTTTCTTATGGTTGACAGACTTCTTTAACTTAGTGTTCTGCCGCCTCCGCTCGCCTCTTCAATTCACCCACCATTAGCATTATCTGGTGCAAGTTGGTGAATTGCTTTCATCAATAAGTTGTGAGCGGGAACCTCACATGACGATTCTAACTTAAATTTTCTAATCACTATTTTCGCATAACCACTGACCACTTTTATCGAGTTTCACAGTGAACATTAAAATGTTATAGCCAAAGATATTAAGAGATCTTAAGTTAAAAGCATTCAATGTGTTGTTTATGATGATGGTATAAAGGTTATTAGAGATCCCATCTCAAACTAGAGATAAAACCTTTCAATAGTTTATAAATGAGTCCAAACCTCACTTTACAAATCGGTTTTGTAAGATTAATTAGACTTAAATTTCACTTCTTGAAATAAAGATATATTTATATACTTAGAGACGAGTAATATACATCTTTCTATTTAAAGATAATAGATTTTGTCAAGCAAAATAAAACAAAAAAATCTATTTATTCTCAACTTTAAAATGATCAAAACTAAATATATATACCCAACTAATGACCACTTATGTATTGATAACTTCAATTGTGTCTAGTACCAATATCTAAAGATATTCAACTTCATATATATACTCAACTCATTATCAAGATTGATTTATTTAAAAAAATAAAATGGTGATAGAAAATATAAAACTAATAAACAATAATTTAAATATAATAATTAATTTAATAATATTACCTTAATAAACTTTACATTTAACACTCTATCTATATCCTTTATCTTATTTAATAACTTTAATCAAAATAAAAATAATTTTCATTTACACTAGATATTTTTTTCTTAAAATTGAATAGAATTCTACTCATTAAAAAAAAGGTACATTTGACTTTAATGTTGATAACTGCATGTTTAGTTTTTCATCTTAAATTCATATTTAATATACATCGAACTCAATGAAAAATTCTTTTCCATGGAATGAAAGAAACTCAATGCAGAAGGAAGTATTAATATATGAATGACGTAGATGCAACAATACCTAGTGTGCCTCCTATCAGTCTATGAATGAATGTGATCCCCCAAACTACCACACCACACCACACCACCCTTCCATAACTAGGTTTACGAGTTAGGAGGGTAAATGAGAAGTTTTGGAAAGGGTAAAATGGTAGTTTCGATGAAGTGTTTGATGTATATTTGAGTACTTGAGTTGGCTCAGCGAGGCATACGGGAGCAATAATTTGGAGGTACCCATTCCATAACCACACAAAACACAACCCAATTCACGAGGCTCCCTATTTATTTCTGACACCCTTCCTTTTATATGCATAAATAAATAATCATCATATTACTTAATTAATAAATAAATAAAGCTCTTTTTATTATTATTTTAATATTTTCAAATTTGTTATTATTACAGTCTGTCAGGTCAGGTTTCTTTACTGCTCTCTGACCACTGACGAGTGAATGAGAAGTAAAGCAACTGTTATTTTATTGAGAAAATATCAGAGCAGTGAAAGACTACCATTATCTTCTCATTTAGGTTTAATTGTGTTTAATTAGCACTAGTGGTAATTGAAACCCCTCAATGATGCCAAAAAGCCTATTTTGGGGTTCTATTCATTGGGTATGAAGAGAAACACAACCACATTTGAAATCCTAGTTTATATGTCGGTATTTTTATATCTTTACTATATTCTTCGTGCCAAAATTTTATTAGTTTTATTAGTTTCTTCCTATGCCTTTTTGCTCGGATCTCTAAGACCATCGATTAATTTTATTTTGGGTGAGGTTATCCAAATTATGCTTCCTGATGATAAACTAGTTTAGACTTAAAATCACACTAAATTGAATTTTAAAAGCTATTAGTACGATAGAGTAAAAGCACCGTTGCTAATGACAGTTATAGAAATTTTTTTCTGCAGTCGTTTTTAAAGAAGTGTTTAATTAATCTACTTTGGTAAAAATAAAGAAATTAATCTAAATAGGCACAAACGATTCCCCAGGCAAGCTCAGTTGGGTACACTGCTTTGGTGAAAGTGGGTTGCATTTAAGTCCACCTCCAAACAGTAATAGTGTAAGAGTTCAGGAGAGAGCCACTGTGTATGGTTCATTCAAATAATAAATCTCCATTTCAAAATATCTGTTCTGTGTTTCCATAATTCTAGTGGGTAATTTTTCGATGCATTGAAAGTTCATGATTTTTTGAAACCACATCTAAACATGTTATGTCTATAAAGCATAAAACTTTGATGAAGAGATTATTACAATGCAACCTGAATATGATTCAAACATCATATTTCGGATCCAATTCAAGAATCTGCCCACAAAATCTGGATTCTATCTGAGGATAAGTCTTGTGATGGACCACTAAACATCACGTGGCATGAGGTAACCTATCAGATGTAATGGGTAATTTAAACGTTATTGTTATTGTTATTGCCTAACGATATTAGTTTATGTAGACAAAACAAGGATTACCACAATGGTACAAAAGATTCTGGAATAGATGAAAAAGATTGCCCAAAAGATCCTGTTTTGCATCATGCACAAGACTGACCTCTGATTCCCGTGACACTTTAATCTACGCAAAAATAAAAGCCCAAACCTTCGCAATTTGCATCACATTTTACCCCCCCCACATCACCCTCTCTACCTACTCTGCACCTCTCTCTCTAGGGACTAGCAAGTGCAAGTGTGTTTTGCCCACTAGAGTAATCTGTCAAACAAAACCCCTGCTACACTCTAGCACCCTACCCCCTCTTTATCTGGTAATAATAGTACTGTGCTACACTTGCGGTTACATAAATCAAGTGTTGGGGTGTTCTAGAAATCAATGATCAGCTCTTCGGCTTCGTTTCTGAGGCAGTTAAGTGCAAGGGAGTCTTGGAAACCAACGTCAAACGAGTGGAGTGGGAAAGAGAGATATATTATAAGTGGTTGGGGAGTGAGCGTTGGAGAGAGTGTGGGTAGCGTGAATCCAATGGAAGGGTTTAACATGCACGGAAATGAGGAGAGTGGGGTGATGGGGAGGAAGAGGGTGATGGTGGTGGTTGATGGCACTTCACATTCCAAGCATGCAATGTTGTGGGCGCTTACTCATGTGACTAACAAGGGTGATTCCTTGACTCTGCTTCATATTGTACCCCCTCTCAAGGGTCCTGAAACTTCTTCTTCCACCTATCTTGTCAATTATCTCGGCTCCCTTTGCAAAGATTGCAAGCCAGGGGTAAGTTGGCTGCGTTTGTTTGTGGCAAGTGTGATTCTATGTTTGTTACTTCTTTCCTTTCATACACTGTGTTCAAATGCTGATAGAAAAAAACTGTGTTCAAGTTGGTCTTTGATTTTTCAGTGCTGTTCAATAATAGTGGAGTAGGCAGTCCCTTTTTTTTTGTTTTTTCTTTTAACATCACCTCTTTTGCCATTGTTTCTTTTCTAGCTTTTCTTTAGATGGGAAACGGTCTTGGCTTCTTGCATTAGTCTCTTTTTCTATTTTCACTTTTCAGAGAGAAATCATGAGAAGTTTTCAGATGTTTCAGCTTTTCTTTTGACAGTTCTTCCGATGTTGTTCCCACCCTCATTGAATAAAGAGTTACTGATAAGGTTATGGTCTGACATAGGTTGAAGTGGAAGCACTCGTAATCCAAGGTCCAAAACTGGCCACGGTAATGAGCCAAGTAAAGAAGTTGGAGGTCTCTGTCCTGGTACTGGGCCAAAAGAAGTCATCTTCTCTTTTAAGCTGGTGAGTTGTGTCATCCACACAACTGCAATCAGCAACCTTTGATACCAAATTTTAAATTTCTTGTTACTCAGTTTGAGTTTTTGAGCGATTCAGTGTATTCAGTTTAACGAGTTAAGAGTTATTTCTGCAGTATTTGTGGAAGCGGCGGAAGCAGTTGTACAGAGGAGTTTGTGAAGCATTGCATAAATAAAGCAGAGTGCTTGACAATTGGAGTGAGGAAGAGAAGCCAGGGCACAAATGGATACCTGATTAGCACTAGGTGGCAGAAGAACTTCTGGCTCTTGGCCTAGATTGAAAATTTAGATGCTGCTAGTTCAGATCCTAGAAGGGATAAAAGGGGTAAGTGGTAAAAGCAACCTTTGTATCTGCATCGTCATCTATAATCTATATGACCCTGTAACTAGTTCTAACTATATCGTGCACTAATGTCGAGTGACCATCAAATCTGACTTCAATAAAAATAATCTAATTGTCCATGATTGTGAACAATATATGTTTCCTTACTATGTTCTTCGGTGATAGAGCTGGTAAAGAAAGGTCATCGTCAAGGGGGCACTGGCAACTTTTGCAGTCCCTTCTACTAAGAAGAGTCCATATTATATAATATAAAACCATACTATATAATATAAAGTACAAATTACAAGAGTAATGTAATGTTCTTTACATCAAGACGTGATGTTACTTTGACATCGTTAATATGTTAATATGGTAAAAATATATTATTTTAGTCTAAGTAACGGTGATTTGAAGCTTGCTTGAGGTTCGAAGACCAAAAATCCAAAATATTAACGTGCGAATTCTCTCTTCCTCCTCTCGTTTATGTCCTCTCTTCTTTTCTGCTCCGTGACCTTTGTTTTCTGTGGGTTTTATTAGTTTAGGATTCGTCGATATTGGCACGGTGGTTTAAAAGTTCTAGTTTAGTGGCAGTGGATTTTTGGTCCAGGTTGTCTTTATGTCATTTTTGAAGGAAAATAAAATTTTATTGCTCGTTTTATAATTTTGTTCTTGGTGTTTGATAAAAAACTAAAGTTTCTTTTTTATGTTTGATTTTCGTTTGCGGGTGTTTGATAAAAAAACTAAAGTTTCTTTTTTGATGTTTGATTTTCGTTTGCGGTGGTTTAGGGTTTGTAGTGATAGAAGAAAATGTTCGTCTTTTATATTTTTTTTTGTTGAAAAGAAAAAATATTTTTATGGTTTGACGACTTAGTTTATTGAGGAAAACATTTTTTTAGGAATACATTTTTTTAGGGGTTTAGAATTTGGTTGTGAGAGTGGATTTGAGAGAGTGGATTTAAAGGAATCAACTAGATTATATTTGGATGATAAGGTTGTTTGGATTAATGGATAAATGATAAGATTTAAAGGAATTTGAAGGAAATATTTGCAGAAGTTTGTGAATGATTTGATAGATGTTATAGATTTTTTTTTACTTTTTTAATTGATATATTTGTGAAATTACTAATTGATCTAATCGCAAAGGGTGTTTCGTAATTTTCAATTACATTCTTGCAAATCTCTTCAAATGATGGAGGATCTTATCCCTCAAACCTTCACCAATCCATCATCGTAAATTAGTTCAACCAAACACACTTGACCAATGAGTCTCCATTCTAGTGAACAATGAAATCATACAAATTGGTTCAATCAAACATAACTTTAGGGTTGTGATATTTGAATATTTTTGTTTCTTTTATGTATGGTGTGTGTTCATCTGACTTAGTCGCCAACAACAGGTGTTTTTTAAAATAATAATAATGGATCTGAGCTTACAAAAGATAAGAGGTTTCTTATGTCCTAACGAGGGGATATCTCAATAGAACTTTTGGCTACTGAACTCAGAGGTGTTGATAAGGACCATTTTGACATTTTAAGTTTTTAACTTCTTCAACTAAGGTATCCCTTTATTAAAGAAGGGGTAACCTCTGATATTTTGTGTTCTCAAAACCAGTATTAATACATATACTTTTGTGTTTCAAAGCGTGAACAATCATTCTTATGGGTGTAGTTAAAGAAGTTAAGAACTTTATTTGGAATAATAGTCCTGATGAAAACATATGAGCTTAATCGTCAAAACTTGAACTAAGGTGACCCCTCATTAAAGAAGGGGACACCTCAATTCAACTTTTGGCCAATAAACGCAACTGTGTTCATGACGACCATATTTGCAAATAAATTTCTTGACCAAATAATAATGATTAATCAAGTATTCATTGACTAAATCATGTTCAATTCTCACACTTTTGTGCATCCAAACTAGTTTTAACCTAACAAAACTTTAGGGGTTACCCCTTCTATAATGAGGGGATATCTCAGTTCAAGTTTTAGCCACTCAACTCATATGTTTCAACATTCCACACATAATCTAATAACAAGTATCAAATATATAGGTGTGATGAACTAACAAGCTTATCTAGCTAAATTCAAAACATTTAACAATTTCATGCAATCACAATAACTTCATCCAAATTTGTTCTATTACATTAACAACAATCAAATTTTACGACTTTTTAAATTTCTTGCAGCAACTCTTGTAGCCCTTCTTCTTTTCTTAGGATATTCAGCCCAAGGAGTTTTTAATTTATGAGATTTAACAAGCTTCCTTGCTCCATGCTTAATTCATCCCATCGAATGACTTTTGGGATTTGGAAAAGTTTTTTCTCCTGTCCTTCATTGGTGGGAATGATGGCAATTGGATTTGAGGGTGCTCCTGGCACTATCTCTTGGGTTGTTGGTGTGGTTGGTGCTGCGGATGCTGTTGGGGTTGGTGTTAGGGATGTTGCAGGGGTTGGTGTTGAGGTTGCTCATGGGGTTGGTTCCTCAACTCAATGACCTCTTTCTGAAGCTTGATAATTAGTTTTTCTTGATCTTGGATCATATCATCCAGTTGTTTAATTTCTGGACGATCTTTTTGTACATGATGGTGATATTTTTTATTTTGCTTTGATTGATGAATACCATCTTCTAAAGCTTCTTTCACAATGTCAAATTGAAGCTCCTCTTTTGATACTGATAATTCAACAACCACATGGTCATGGTATAAATCAACACTAATAAATAATGTGAACATGATTAAACAAAAAATATTACACCTTAAACACTTACCAAAGTAGAAATCATAGCTGAGTGAACTATGCTATCCCCTATTTTCACATCCTTCCAATAAAGGATACGCGAAAATTTACTCCTCATTTCCCTTATTTTTTGGAGAATAACAAATATTCACACGCTCATATCTCTGACACAATTCATAACAAAACATCAACAACACAACAGTTATTAACTAATAAATACTTCACTTTTGAACTTACTATAAAAATTACCTGCAGCAGGTATGTACAACCAACAATATATACATATGAAGAAATTGTCTCATTCAGAATGGATGAAGCAGCTTCACATAAACTTCTCACCAGATATTCGTACACAGTACCATCCCAATTATATTTACATAATTCATCTAAGTTATCTACAAGAATAAACAACTCACTACACACAATTCCCTTTGTGTTAGGTAATAAAAATTCAGACAAACCTAACAATATGTACAACTTACAAAAATCAACAACTATACAATCATTTACACTTTTAATTAATTCCTCATAAATCATGGTAATAATTATACGATTGGAACCAAATAAACTCTTCAGTTGAGATTCACTTGATTCCTTTTCTAGATCAACCTTCTCTCCTGCTACTTTCAACCCTAAACCTGTACAAACATCAATTAATGTAAACGAAATTACTTGGGACCTAATTTGGAAACCACAATTCTTCTCAACCATTCTATAACACAGCTCCCTAACTACCCTTCTGCTAATTTTCATATCACTATCAATCATCAAGAGATAACCAAAAAGGGTTGCTTTTATTCATGTCTTGTGGTAATTCGTTAACATGTTATTCACCTTCATTAGATACTTTGTCCTGCAACAATGGTAGACTCGCAAACAGTCTTACATATAATTAAACCAGTCAATATAGACATGAAAATATATCGATCAAAAAATCAATTATGCATTCTACAAATCAAACCTTATTGTCCAATTCGGATTTATTGTGGATAACGTCAGAAGACGTCATTGTGATCCTGCAAAAATGACTCCATAAGACCAAATAACATCAAACCATTTGTGCTATCAATCTACAATCCACTACTACAAAACACCATATGTGTGTTGCGAAAACTTGAAATAAGGTGTCCTATCATTATAGAAGGGGTAACCAAAGTTGTTTTGTAAAATAATAAGTGATTCTCACTTTACAAAACACCAGAGGTTACCCCCTTCTGTAATGAGAAGACACCTTAGTTCAAGTTTTAACGACACAAGTCAGATATGTTCACGTATTCATGTGTTTATGTGTTTTCAAACCCTATCAACCCACAACCCACTAATCAAATACACCTCATCCAACTTTTTAGTTTTTCCCCCTAGAAAAGTGTTTCCAAATTTCCAAATTCTATCAATCTGCAACACACTACTCAAATACATTTTTGATAATCATTTCGAATGGATGAGGTGTATTTGAGTAGTGAGCTGTAGATTGATAGGGTTTGAAAGTTTGGAAGCACACTTTTCTGATTAACATGTTAACGGATGACAACAAGGTGTGCATAAAAGGCAACCCCTTTTGGTTGGCTCCCGATGATTGATAGTGATATGAAAATCAGCAGGAGGGTAGTTAGGCAACTGTCTTGTAGATTGGTTGAGAAGAATTGTGGTTTTCAAATTAAGTCCCAAGTAATTTCCTTTACATTAATTGATGTTTGTATAGGTTTAGGGTTGAGAGTAGCGGGAGAGAAGGTTGATCTGGAAAAGTAATAAAGTGAATCCCAACTGAAGAGTTTATTTGGTTTCAATCGTGTAATTGTTACAATGATTTACGAGAAATTAGTTAAACATGTAAATGATTGTATAGTTGTTGATTGTTGTAAATTGTACATATTGTTAGGCTTGTCTAAATTTTTATTACCTAACACAAAAGGAACTGTGTAGTGAGTTGTTTAGTCTTGTGGCTAACTTAGATGACTTATGTAAATATAACTGGGGTGGTACTGTGTACGAATATTTAGTGAGAAGTTTATGTGAAGTTGCTTCATCCATTCAGAATGAGATAGTTTCTTCATATGTGTATATTGTTGGTTGTGTATACCTGCTGCAAGTAATTTCTATAGTAAGTTCAAAAATGAAGTATTTATTTGTTAATAACTGTTATATTGTTGATATTTTGTTATGAATTGTGTCATTGATATGGACGTGCGAATATTTGTTATTTCCAAAAAAATAGGAGAAATGAGGAGTAAATTTTCAAGTATTCTTCATTAGAAGGATGTCAAAATAGGGATAACGAAGTTTACTTGGCTATGATTTCTAGTTTGGTAAGTGTAATAATTTTTGTTTAATCATTCTCACATTATTTATTACTGCTGATTTATACTATGACCATGTGGTTGTTGAATTATCAGTGTCAAATGAAGAGTTTCAATTTGACATTGTTAAAGAAGCTTTAGAAGATGGTATTGGTCAATCAAAACAAAATAAAAAAACACCACCATCATGTACGTTAAGATTGTCCAGAAATTAAACAACTAGATGATATTATCCAAGAGAAACTAATTATCAAGCTTCAGAAGGAGTTAATTGAGTTGAGGAAATTGGTGGAGGAGAAACGCACATCTCAACCTCATATGACATGGCTTCTCCGCCAACAACAACCCCAGTAGCAACCCCAGCAGCAACCCCAACAACATTCCTAGCTCCAACCCCAGAAGCAACCCCAACAACATCCCCTGCACCAACCCTAGCAGCATCCCCAACAACAACCACACGAGCAACCCAGGAGACAATGTCAGGAGCATCCTCGAATCCAAGTGCCATCATTCCTACCAATGAAGGACAGGGGAAAAAAATTGTTCTAAATCCCAACAGTCATTCGGTGGGACGAATTAAGCATGGAGCGAGGAAGCATGTTGAATCTCATAAATTAAGAACTTGGGTTGAAGATTCTAAGAAAAGAAGAAGGTGTACAAGAGTTGCTGCAAGAAATTTAAAAAGTTGTAAAATTTGATTGTTGTTAATGTAATAGAACAAATTTGGAAGAACTTATTGTAATTGTATGAAATTGGTTTAAGTGTCATGGATTTAGCTGGATGAGCTTCTTAGTCCATCACACCTATATATTTTGATACTTGTTATTAAATTATATGTGGAATGTTGAAACATATGAGTTGAGTAGCCAAAACTTGAACTAAAGTATCTCCTCATTATAGAAAGGATAACCTCTGATGTTTTGCTAGTTGAAAACCAGTTTTGATACACAAAGGTGTGAGAGTTGAACATAATTTGGTTAATGAATACTTGATTAATTATTATTATTTGGTCCAGAAATTTACTTACAAATATGGTCGTCATGAACACGGTTGCGTTTATTGGCCAAAGGTTGAACTGAGGTGTCCCTAAAAAAGGAGACACCTGAATTTAAGTTTTGCTACTAAACTCATATGTGTTCATTAGAACCATTATCTCAAATAAGTTCTTAACTTCTTTAACTACACTCATAATAACGATTACTCACGCTTAAAATACAAAACATCAGAGGTTATCCATTCTTTACGAAAGGATACCTTAGTTGAAAAAGTCAAGAACTTAAAATGTGAAAATGGTCTTCATCAACACCTTTGAGTTCAATCGCCAAAAGTTCTACTGATGTATCTTCTCGTTAGGACATGAGAAACCTCTGATTTTTTGTAGGCTCAGATCCACTATTGTTATTTGACAGAACGTCTGTAGTTACCCCTTCTTTAATCAGGTGACACCTTAGTTGAAGCTTTGACGACTAAGTCAGATGAGCACACAACACCATACACAAAAGAAACAAAAAGATTCAAAATCATAACTCTAAACCCCTAACAAAAATCATTCCTCAACAAAAAACTAAGTCTTCAAACCATAAAAATTGTCTTCCCTCTTCAAAAAAAAAAAATAAAAGACAAACCTTTTCTTCAATCATCACAAATCCCAAATGAAAATCAAATGTCAAAAAATGAACCTTTAGTTTTCTATCAAGAACCAAGAACAAAATTGTAAAACGAGCAATAAAACTTCATTTTCCATGAAAGACGAACCTTTACTTCAACCACCACAAATCTCAAACGGAAATCAATTGTCAAAAAACGAATATTTTCTTTTCCATCAACAATCAAAAACAAAACTGTAAAACAAGCAATAAAACTTTTTTTTTCCATCAAAAATCAAATAAAAGACGAACCTTGACAAAAAATCCACCACACCTTCACCGTAACAACGTCACTAAACTGGAACCCATAACCTATCGCACCAATGACAATGAATCCTAAACCAATACAGCCTACAGAAAACAAAAATAGCGAAAAAGGCGAGAGAATGGAGACGAGAAGAGGCTGAGAGAGTTTGCATGAGGATGGAGACGAGAGGAGGCATAGAGAATTCGCACGCCAATGTTTTAAGTACGAGAATTCGCACGCCAATGTTTTAAGTACGAGAATTCGCACGCCAATGTTTTAAGTACGCTGGACTAAAATAATGCATCAAGGGGTCAACATAACATAACATTGGTGTCAACATAATGTTACTCTACTTCAATTTATCGTTTAAATTGTATGTAATGTATAAATCACTTGCAGCGATTAACTAAAACAGGCAATTTTTTTTTTTTCAATAAAAGTGATTATCAATATTGTTATTATACGAATAAGTGGACAATTAATTGGCCGCGATTTTACGGTGCATACAATCAAACGGGAGAATATAAAAGGTTAATGGGGAGAAGGGAAATACAGAAAGAATTGACAAAGATAGAAGAGGGCTAGGATAGTAGAAGAAAAACGAAAGAACTTGTATTAAGAATTTTGGGTAATCTAACAATAAATAACAGAAGTCATTATAGTGTTTTTGTAAGTATGCTATTACTGACTTCCAAAAAGGCTGAAACCCTTTTCTCGTGCGTAGCTAAACAAACTAGACCTTATCTTCTAATTTATCATTTACAAGAGGAAGCAACTCCATCTTACTCCGAGGGGTCCTGGGGGTCCGAGGAGTTCCAGGGACTGCTGGCTGTTGGGAGATCATGTGCCTCACATAACCATAGAATGTACAACCCACAAGAGTCACGGCACATCCAACAGAATTTAAATATGAAATTGGGTTCCTAAATATCAGCCAAGAAACAAGGACAGCAACTGCAACCTGCACAAACAACATTATTCCGATTAATTTGAAAAATGTAAAATAATTATTACTTCGGTCTCATTTTCTCGTTTAAAAATGATTGAGTAGATCAATTACCGTGAAAAAAAATAATGTTATTTGCTCTTGTTCATAACAATAACAAAACGTGAAAGTGACTAACTAAAATATCTATAAATAAATTAATTTTTCTAGATATTTTAAAGTAAGAAAATAATTAAGACATGCCAAAAGATCACAAATGAAATGAAAGAGTTAGAGGAGTTAAGTTCACCGTCAAGAAAACTCAGTATGCCCCACCTAACATCAATAATCCTTTAACACGAGCACATTATCATGCACTTAATGACTAACATGAAAAGTCAAAGACTGAAGATTAATAAATTGAATGCAACTACGGAGTAAATGCTAAAGTAGAATGAAACAAAGTCCAAGAGGAGAGAAACGCATCTCGTGCAGGAATGATGATATAATGTGGGCTACAGCTCTCCCGGTATTAGACACTATGAAAAATGTACAATTTCTCAAAATACATCAATAGGAAATCATGATGCTTGATGTTATTAATAATAATCTCACCTTAAGATTTCCGGCAACATTAAATGTTACAGCAGTGGTGGAGTGAATCACGTAAAAAATGGAGAAGTTGAGACAGAAAGCCAACACCCCGGAGCTAAAAATAATGATGAGTGCCGCCCACGGATAAGGATGGATACTAAACCATTCAAGGATTCCATTGCCTTCAAGTAACAGGGCAGGAAGCGCCAAGATCATGGTTGCAAAAGGTGCCATGTAATAAACTGTGTTTATGCTAAAGAGATATGCAAATAAAAGTTAGTCTGTTTGCTGCATAAACGTCATGGGAAAGCAATTCATAGAAACCAAGACTTGACCCGAGTAGAATAAAATAGTACAGCCAAGACAAATACAAGGAATAACAAAAAGCCAGTCGCCATTGCCAAAAAAAAAACGCCATGGGTGCAAATTCTGTGTAACAGTATTAGGTAGTTCATTTTACTCAATGTGGAATTCTTACATTGGTACTCCTTTCTGAGGAAAGACATCCAACAGCTTCACTCTACCAATATTGACCTGATGATAGCTCTTCTTTTTCTTTGACGGTATCACTGATCTATAAGTTTCGATTTGCACCTTAATTCAGCCTATAAGTAACCCTTTCCTAAAAACATTAAATAGTTCATTTTACTTTATGTGCACCCTAATTCAGCCTATAAATAACCCTTTCCTAACAACGTAAAGTAGTTCATTTTACTAAATGTAGAACTCGTTACATTGTTACTCCTTTTTTAGGAAGGGCATCCACAACAACTTAAGACGTATGCGTAAGAGTCACTCAACTCAAAAGACTAGTCCATTAAATGGGCGTAGCTCATCCTACTCAATGTAGGACTCCTAACATAAAACTTTTAAAAAGGCTTTAGGCATGCCCCTAACCTTGGAATGAGGTAAAGCCTCCCCTCCTAAACTTTCAACTACTCAAAATATAATATCACCAGTTAGCCGGTGACAACACTCTTCCGTTTCTTTTGAAGCAAACAAATCCAAAGGAACTCAAGAAACATTGTAGTGAACTCGGCACCTCGATGGATGTTGATCAGAAATGCTTGTATACATACTAAGACATACTGCTTAGCTACATGCCTACAACAATAAAAATACATATGAAGGTGCCGAATCTATACTTCAAAAGGCACTCTTCAGTTTTAGAATTCTCATATAGCACAAATATTGATCAATAATAAATAAAATCACCATATAAAGGGACTTCTACATTAACCTATGTGTGAAATTCAGAAATTTTTTGCTTTGACTTATTTGCGTGTATTTGTTAGTGATTGACTTTTTGCAACTATGCACTAAGCAGTACCCAGAGGTGTTCGTAGCTCCAATATAGAATACTTCCTAGCTCTACATAAGAGAAAAAGGTTAATAAAAAACGCAACGTACGAGGTAAAACCCACTTTCCATAATAAAGAATATTACAGACATGGAAATAACTTTGAAGTGGAATGTCTACATACTGTGAAATCCAGAAATGGGAAAAAATAAAGAAAGGAAAGAAAGAAAACCAAAATACAAAGTTAGCAACAACAAGGGAATTCAAGCATAGGGATGGTACCTGTCAAATTTGTATCCATGCAGAAGAGATTCTGCAAGAATAGTCTTTGTAGAAGTAGCCAGACAGCCAAATAATGCAGCACAAAATCCAAACATATTAAAACTAAGCTCTGTTACAGATGTGAGAAGAATCCCTCCAACAATGGGTACAAGAGAAGCCCAAATACGCCAGTCAAAATACTTCCTCCACACTAGCCATTGCAAAACAACTGCACCAGTTTACCAAGATCAGATGTAATTGTAATTTGTAAATATCCTCAAATCTCAATATAAAGCAGGTAGCAAATATGTGGCAGAAATGTTAACACCGATTATTAAACCTACCTGTGGTGGCAGGTGTGAATGACTTTATTGTCTGCATAAAAGAAACTGGAATGTATCGTAGGCTCACATTCCCCAACACGATGTTAATACAGAACACAAATGACATTGGAAATATTCTTCGCCAGCGATCTGCAGGGTCAACAGTTATCAGTGGCTTAAGTTTCAGCACCTTAATTACCACATATCCCCCAATGGCTGAACAGATAAAGTGGACACATGAAACTGTTAGGGGAAACTTGAAATCCAATTTCTGCAAAAAAAGAAAAGGTAAAGTGTTTATAATCCATACAACGAATCCTAAAATACACATGGATTGTGGAAAATAAGTGGTCAGTATTAATAAACCTTTTTATTCATTACAGATGGAACACAAGCACAGAAGATATAAACAGTGGGCGATCACAATCATTTAGGCCCCGATACAAAACTTTTTCTATAGATCAATGCCATCATGAAATGATTATTTTAAAGCAACTCCCTTCCAAATGGAGTTTTGAGAACCAGGGATGAAACCTTAGAAAACCAACAGACCTTTACTGACAAGCAAAAAACAGAATAGAATCTTGTACAATATACACACCAATAGAAAGCCCTATCCAAGGGAAAAAATACACTTTCTAGAAGCTTTAAAGACACAATTACTGCTGTTCACAAACTAAACCACACTTACCACCAGATAGAATAGTTCTTTAATTTATTTTAAAATCACACTAAGCTATATTCCACAGTAGGAAAGTTACATTACAGTTACAGTATTTTTCACATTTTAGTTCAGGCGTTTAAATTCACATGACAGGTTCCAAGATTCAAAAACAGATGGATTTTGCAACGATTAACAAACAATAGTCTCAGGTCAATTGCGCCATAAACAAAACATCTAGATTTAAATTAAATTCATAACAAGACCAGAGAGAAATTAAATTCAAACAAAACCCAGGCTAATAACTTGAGAAATTAAGAAAAACCTATGCACGTAGAAGTACCGGGCAATTAACTAAATCAGTAACGAAACACGATTTTTGAATTACAACCTAACTCGGTGGACAGGCAAGGATCACGTTTAGTTTTCTTATTAATTATAAGAGAAAAATCACTATCTTCGTTAATTTTAAAAGCCGCTTCAAACACGCACAAAAACTCGATCCAGACGCACGACGTGGATTTCGACTAAGATACGAAACTCTACAAATCAAAACACATCGCCGAAAATAGCAATCTACAGAAACACTAAAAAAACAGTAATCCACGGCAATTTCATTCGGACAGTTCCACGACGCACGAGGCATGCGTGTGGAGCATCCTAGCGGCGGAATCTAGAAAATTCGAGGACATCACAGAGAGGAAATCTCATGAATTAGAAAAGAAGAAGCGAATCGGCGGTTGTTTGGAAATTGAAATGAGAGTTAGAGAACTGCGGGAACCTGGAAGATCCACTTGTTGACGATGATTACGGTGACATTGAAAGCCCACCACTGAAGGATGGACAAGAGAGATCTGATATCGCTCCACTGAAAAGCGAAACTCTCTTCCATCTACGGTTTCAGAGGCGCAGCTATTGCGTGTTGAAGCTACGAGAAACGGAATGAAGAGCGAGAGGAGGGTCGAACTCGTAACGGTGAATGACGAGTAAGAGGCACCTCTTCTGCTCTCTGCAATTTGCGTTCCCTCTCTCTTTCTCTCTCTCCCTTTTATTGTGCCAGAAAAATGTTTCGAAACGTTTCGGTTCGATTTCGCTCTCTCCCTGTCACGCCATGGAAATTTTATGTTTCTTTCTGCTTTGGTTGGTGGGGTTTGTGGGTCCCACGGTATTCCAGCTCCGAGGTTCAGGGTCAATTTGGTCAGAAATCAAGATCTCTGCTTTACCATCAACATTCCCCACTTTTTCAAAACTATTAATTCTCAATTTGTTTTTCTTTTCCTCCCTCTACGGTGATGTCTTAATTTTTCCTACAATAATTTTTATTCCGATTTTATTAATCAATGTTTTTAACTTAATGAATGGCTGAAATTAACTTAGTTTTCTGTTTACTTGATTATATTTTTTTTTTGGAGAAAAATATAAAATGTTATTTTCTTAGTAAAGTGTCTTCCTACTGTTTCTTTTAAAGTAAGATGTTTAAAAAAATTATTTTGAGATATTTGTAGATAATTGTTTCCTTGTATTGCATTGCATTAAAAGCTAAATTGGTGTTTTAAATATTAACCTAATTAATATTAAGTTCGGTGGTTTGATTGATTAATTAATATTGAATCATTGTTGAGTTAGACAGTGTTGGAATTAAAATATGGAATAATTAGTTAACACTTTTAATTTTAGTTCAGTGTGTGAAAGAATTAGAGACTGTAATATTAATAAAAATGGAATAGGCACAAACGTGATTCATGATTGACCAATGTATTAAAAAAAAAAAACTAAGAGTTATTTAATTATATTAACATAAAATTATAAGTTATATTGTAGAACGATATTTAACAAATTGGTATTAATCAAGAGAGTTTAATTCTATATATGGTTAGTGCAAGAAGTTAATTACATTGTCGTTAAATTCAAATTAAAATCTTAATCAATATCATGGTTGAATTAGTAATCATACAAAATGAGACTTCTTTTATAATATAATGTCAGTATTACCTTATCTTTAAATTATATTTCAAGTAATAATACTAATGTAGTTATTTTAAAAATGGTAACATTATTGAATTGTTAATAAAATATCTTAATATAGAATATGGTATATTTTGATATTTTCTTAAGAGGATATATCACATATTTTAATCAATCTAAAGACCAGAAACGTGTAATGAAATGACGACTGTGATGCGCCTTTTTAAGGATTTTTTATCCTTCTTTCTATTACTTTAAGCATCATTAATAACTAATTTTGTATGTTGTACATTTAATTAAAATTTTCTAAAAAAATGTCAAGTTTAACGCTAAACCATCTTTAATTTAAAGTCAAGGTGTGTTTTATAAAATAAAGAAAAAAAAAGTTTTGCCGAAATCTTAAATTGAAAATTCTGTTTTCATATTTGATTTATCGCTCATAAAAACAGCATTCATATAAAAAAAACTTGTTAAAAAATTAACTTTAATTTATTTAAAATTAAATTTTTAATGAAAAAGTATTATATTATCGTTATTAAATCATAAATACATACCTAACTGAAACAATTAATGTAATTTTTTTATAATGATAATAATTTTTATTGCGTTTTTATTTTACCTAACTGTAAGTAATCCAAGTTGAATCAAAATTAATCTAACTTTTTTTCTAATCTAATTAAATTTGTTTGGTTGAATATCGTCATTAAATTGGATAATGTAAAAAAAATCACCTTTTAGAAAAAGTGACCTTAAAATAATGTTTTAAAAGAAGATAATATCTTCAAATAACTTTTTTATAATTTTGTTATATTTATAAGGTAGATACATTAATTATAAGAAATACATGAACAATATTTATACCATAAAACGTATAATTATTTTTATCATTAAATAACTAAACAAATAATATTTTTATATACTTATATGTAGTTGAGTGTGGTTCATCATATTTAAGATTTATGAATTTGTTAATTTTGATTAGATGTATTAAAAAAATGTCTACCCAATTCAATTACGTGAATTACAAAAATATAATTTAATCAAAGTTGACACATTCGAAAGTTTTGTTGGGCCAAATTACTAATTGAATACAACCTTGTTAAATCATTAAAGAAAAAAAAAACATACAATAGACGTCACACTTGATTAATAAATTACAGATAAGTGTCGAGTATAGGAGATGAAACAGAGACTGAGATAATCATATGTAATATCGTGGATCTAAACAATAATATTATTTGTAGTACAAATAAACTTTGATCATTGATTCTATAAAAACAATAAATCAATGGTTAAATTATTAAATTACAGGTTGACCTACTTGATTTAATTTATATTTTAAAAAATATTATATATATATATATATATGTGTGTGAGAGAGAGAGAGAGAGAGAGAGAGAGAGATAGAATTTAATAAGTTCAATCCAAATTTGAAATGTAGACTGTCGTAAAATATTAATATATAAAATAAGAAGTAAAATAAATTTTATATAGTTTAATTCATAATTAAAATCCAATACATCCTCAAGATAAAATAATTAATACCAACATAAGTATGTGAAATAAAATTAACAACAAAATTTAATGAATAAATTAAGAAATAACATAAAATAATTATTTAAAATACAAAATCAATAGAAACACAAATTTTGAAAAATTTTATTCTCTATTTTTGTTTTCAATTTCTTTTCTATCTTGCAACGATGTTATCAATTTTATTTAACTCCTATTTAGATAAAAGACGATAATTTACCCAACAAAGTCTTTTAGCTGGACACGGTAATTATAATATAATTTCATTTCCCTTCTCAAGGAAAATTTATATATATCTTTATAAAATTGAAATGCATACGTTGACAGTTGTTATATTATAAAATGTGACAGAGTATAACATACATAAAATAAGATTTTCTTTTACACTGTATCTTTTTAACATTCATTAATAATAGTTTAGTAGGTTATTTTATTAAATTTTTCTACTTCTACTTTGATTTTTTGAGTTTTTATAACGTAAAAAAACTAAAATTGTGTCGATTTTTAGATCTAAAAGAAATAAAAAAAAAATTACAAAGAAAGAAAGAATTGTTCTTAAACGGGTAAGTCTAAGTTTACTTATCTTTAATAGTTTCTTTATATAAAGTTTTATAT
>Ga0123340_1001316_pt1 | contig 20350 bp, 11 predicted proteins | sample SirMexnodulemix_FD_89961 | JGI IMG/M metagenome (GOLD analysis project Ga0123340, IMG submission 89961) | Root nodule microbial communities of legume samples collected from Mexico - Siratro Mexico nodule mix | ecosystem: Host-associated > Plants > Roots > Nodule | place: Mexico: Nepantla... | reverse complement strand
TATTTATACCATTATACAAGGAAGATTTGGTAACTTCTTTAGGCGTATATTTTAATTCGATAATTTTTTAATAAAAATAATTTATTTATTTCTTTAATAAAATAAATAATTAAATAATTCTTCTTTATTTTAAAATAGTTAAATTTTCTTTTTAAAAATAATAACTATATAATTTTTAATATTATTTTTACAAATTTATATAAATTTTTTACATTATATTAATTAAAAATAAAATGATAAAATTATACATATTTCAATATAATAAAAATGTGAATAATAACAATAAAGATAACAGTAAGAGTAACAACCATAGTATTTTTATAATGTTTCCACATTTTCCGTTTATATTAACAAAATGGATAGCCCCTCTTTTTTTCAAATTATTCTCAAGACCATTGAATTTATTTATCCTTATACAACTATTTTGAGTTGGATTATTTCTTGTCAATATTTCTTAATACCTTCGGATTGGTGGAAGTCGAGTTCCATTCCCAGGTAACCGTTTTCTTCTTTTATGTTCACTAATGAAAAAGTATGGTTGTGGATTCACTTTTTACATGATTTTGTTTCATTCACATTTTGGCGAAGCAATTTCATCTTCTCTTTTCCCGCTAATAATTTTTCCCAGATTTGTTTTTTGTGGAATAATCAATGCATCAATACTCAGATGAAACGTTCAGTGCAAGGGATTATGATAAATAATGAATTCACGAAAAAATTGGATTTTATCATGATCTCCTTCATTCTAAAAGCTGATCACAAACAATATAATTAATCAAACTTGTCTTTTTGGGTGCATTGATCTGTGATTTTGTATTTATCTTCAATCCATGTATGTAAAACTTATACCTGCATCTTCCGGATTTGATGGTTGTTCTATCTATTGATGTTCTTTCTCCCCGTTACCCTCTCTCGAAGTAGAATGTCATCCACTTTTATGTTTGAAAAATACAAAAAGGTTTAAAAAAACAATGAAAAACTCAAGAAAATTTGGTTTTTCAACTAAATCAATCGGCAGTTTAAGTTAAACATATTCTTTTTCAATGCATTTTCTTTTAAACTTGATGGAATGTGTTCTTGAGCAAATCTAAACTGCTCCAGAAAACTAAATTCTTAGTTATTCAAGCTTCTTGGAGAACAAGTTTCTGTTGCTTGTACCTTTTCTTTCCTTTTGTTGCCTAAATATCATGATTAATGTATAATAAACGGCTATATAAAATTATTCTAGCTTAATTAGAAATCTCTCGTTTGACATAGACTTGATTCTCTTATTTTTACTTCACACATCTGAAAGCTAATATAGTAAGGAAAGAAAGAAGAGATAAAAGATATAAGACGAATGTAGAAGAAATATGAAGGGTAATGTTTTCATCTCCTTCTTGAGAACAAAAAAAAATTCCAAACATTGTCATTTGTACTTCAAAATTCGTCAGGTCGTCTTTCTGGACATTGATATGATCAACCTTTCAGCGATTGAGAAGTTTTTTTATTCTTAAGAAGAGAAGAAAGGTATTCTTGTTTTGCCAAGCTTGTTGAGAAATATTTGTCTCTTTTTCTTGCCACATCAAACACTTTAAAACATTGCAATCAATAACTGCTACTGTCGCTAACTTTCTGTTGACCATGGTCTATTCCAATTTAAGGAATAGCTAGTCAGCCACTATATATGTTCTTTCTGGTCTCAAATTGGAAAACATCTCAGTTTCTAAATTAGACAACTTATTATGATACAGATACTATGCTGTTTGTGCATTTATTATAATATATTGTATATATTAAGTGCACAAGATACAAGTTCATCCAGCAGCTGCAGACTGCATTCACAATGCCATATGCATACATTGATATCTAGAATCGCCTCTTAATTTGTATTCACTTTTCAGTCTCAGGATTCCTATTCATTTTCTGAGGAAATGAATAGTTCCTTGCAAGAAATGTCCTTCTAACTTTAATCCTTTCGAATGTCCAAATAAAACCATGTTCAAGCACCGTTTAAGGGGATTATCCAATTCCTTCCGGAGTCAAATTGACCCTGAAAAATCCGAAGCTCTCAGAAGAACAAAAACAGGTGCAAATCAAAATAAGAGTTTTATTTTCATAATCTGCATGATAAAAATCTCTATTAAACGAAAAAAAGGTGATTAACATATAATTATGATAAAAGAACAATACCAAAAACACTTTAGTTTCATTAGCAACATATTTCTCAATATATTCTTCATTAACGTTAGCTATTTTTTTTTTAACTATAAAATCAAGAGTTGAAATCGTTAAAAAAGAACTGAGAACTGCAAAATTTTATGATCTGTTGTAACATGGACCTCTTCAATCTTACGCAACTTTCATCAACTACTTTTGAATACTTATCATCTCTTATGTTGCTGACAGACATGGAAAGTGACCTCAGTAGAATTGCAAAGCTTATTAAAAATGAAGAGCAATGCAAAAAAGATGGGACCTCCATGAAAGAGAAAGAGCTTATGTGGGTGGTAGAGGATTTCTACATTCCGTACCAGTCACTGTACTCATTGTACGGTCGTCTCACCGGAGAGTACGCAAAATCAGGTTCCAGCATAGTGGATAGGATGTCCTCAGTGTCTTCCTCTAGCTCGGAGTCTGAGTACTTTTCCTCAGAGGAAGTGGACGCTAATTCAGACATCAACGATTCAAATCAAAAACCTTTCCCCAGAGAAACTGAACGTTCTACTCTTGAACTCCTTCTCAAGACTCAAGCGTCAAACGAGTTTGAGGAGCAGTTTAAAAGGAATCTGGAACTTCAAGCTGATGTGAAACAACTGTTGTGTGCAAAGAACGCTGATTTGCACAGACGAGTTTTGGAGCTTGAACTGTGTCTGAAAGAGAGCAAAGGAACAGTGTCTGTCTTACAAGGAAAACTCAAAGCCAACGAGGATCATGCAGCGTCCAAAATTGCTGAATTGAAGGCACGGATACACAAGCTTGAACAAGAGGTAAAGTTTCTTCGGACGCAGAAAGGAAAAATGGAAGAGAAGATTAGACGCAACAGAAGCGAAGCATTGAGCCAGAAGAAGGACTTGGATGACCAGATTAATGCCATGCAACAAATGTTAGATTCCGTGAGAAATCATAACAAAGAGTTGGAAGTGCAATTGGAAAGAACGAGAGTAGAAAATCTCGGGGAGGATTTGGCTGAAGAAAAGAAGTGTTTTCTTGCAAGGATAAAGGACCTGGAACTGGAAGTGTTATCTCGAGGCTGCAACCAGCGCAATTTGGAGGATAGAAACAATGAACTAGAAAGAGCAATGGCACGGAGAGGGGAAGAGATATCTGAACTTTTGAGGGATCATGAGAGATGTAGAGAAGGAGCTACCATACATGCTGCTGAAGCTTTAAAGACTCTAGTTGAAAAACTGAGACTGGTGTTGGATCAGCAAAGCATGGTGAAAAATCTGAATGATCAGGAGGAAACGATAAACAAGCTAACAGAAAGCATTGATCAACAAATAGGTGCAGAAAACAAACAAGGGTCCAAGAATATGAACAATGAAAGCAAAGATAGTCACATAATCTTTGGAGAGAGAATTGCTAGGTATGAAGATGAACTAACCACACCTTTAGCACCAATAGAGGTTAATATAAATGGGTTGGAATTGGGTGCACAGGCACTGGATTTGGCAGCAGGGAAGCTTGAGGAGCACAGAGAGAGGGTGATGGGGCTTGTGTCTAAAATGGTGGGGGAAGTTGAGTTTGCTAAGGATTGGATAAGAGAAAGAAATGGTGAAGTGAAAGAGCTGAAAGAGAAGGTAGATGGGCTTGAAGTGTTGTTGGGTGAGAAAGAAGAGAATGAGTTGATATTGAAAGAGATGTTGTGGAAGTTAGAAGCGATGGTGAGCAAAGAAGGAGGGGAGAAACTGAATCTGATAAGAACAGTGAGGCAGCTTGAAAGGAAAGTGGAAAAGTTGGAAAGGAATGTAAAAGAGAAAGATGGTGAATTGGTTGGGCTTGGGGAGAAGAAGAGGGAAGCTATAAGGCAACTTTGTTTACTGGTTGAGTTTCATCGCAATCGCTACGTCCATCTAAAGGATTCCATGTCAAAGAGAAAGAAGATTTGGTAGCAGGAAACTCTTCACTAGTCATTGTTTTTTGCATCAAGAAACACACATTTTTGTGAAAACGTGTGTTTTCTAAGAGAATGTCATTTCTGTTAACTTTTAGGTACAAGGTTGTCGTCAACAACCAAACACACTATACCTATTAGCTGCTACTGCCACCAATCATGGCAACAAATTCCTTCTACCATATTATGTTCCTACGTGCCTATGTTCAATTAGATAAACTAATAGAAAGTTTTGGTTTGTCCATTTTCTTCCATGATCTATGGGAATGCAATTTTAAATGTGCCACTAATTAACGCGTCATCCAATGAATATGGATCTATATGTTTATGTGGCAAATTATGGCTACTTTGGCTCATCTTTCCCAAACAAGCTTTGACTAAAACTAGTGAAAGTTAATTACAGTTCTAACCGAGACTTCAGTTACAACATTTCCTGTTACCGCATTGTATTTTCTTGGATTCGGATCTCGTATTGATTAAGTGATTATTCCTCTTAACATTATAATTAACTTTAATGTTAAGTGTATCTCTAGCCATCAAGATAATCGAAATGATAATTAAATAGTTATTTCATGCATATATACATATATATATGATAATTGTATGTATTAAATTATAACTACTCAGTAACTAATTAATCTTAACATATATTTGTTCATCTTAATTATCTTTTAGTAATCTTAATTTTTATTCAAGAACTCAAAAATCTATAAATAAATTTCACATGAAGTACAACTCATCTTGAAGAATTTTTTTGTTGGTTAATCTTTCATGAATCTTTATCAAAATTTTGGTGACCTTATATGAAATCCAACTCGACTTTTCAAAAAACTTACTCTTTTATCTAAGAAGAACAACATTCCTCTCCTATTAAAACAATAAAATTTGCAATAATTTATATTTTTTTATAATTTAATTTTAAATTAATTAAAATTAATAACTTAAATAAAATTACATTAATAATTCATATCGATTTCATAATTAAAATTTAATAAAATAATAGATTGATTGATTATGAAAATATTAGAAAAATAATAATTTGTATTCACATAGTTGTGGCTTTTAAAAGATTTTATCAACAAAGAGATTATTATCCCAAGTATAAAATGACTACATCATACAATTCTAATATTGAGATTTTAAGAAAAAAACAATCAATTAGATTTTTGAGATGTCTACAAGTATACAGTTAGTCTGAGTTTTGAGAATAAATAAAAAAATGTCTACTAGTACAATTTGAAAATAAGAATGATTGATTAACTCTATTATTCCAAACTTCAAAGAAAATTATACACAAAAATTATAATTTATTTAATCATGTAAATTAAATAATAAAACCACACAAAGGAAAAAGCGAAGAGGAAGAATTTCCCCAATAAGATCTTTTATCATCTCTTACTTATATATATTACAAGTATTTTTCATAGGAAGAAGTTTCAAATGAAATAATTATTCTTAATTACTAAGCTAACTTCCTATGAAGTTGTGATATCATGTAACGGGGTGTGCATATATTTTAATTTCATCAAGCCACCTGTGTGCAATTTTGATTGTTTAATCATTCACGGAAAATAAGTGTTTATTGTAATATACTTTGTTTTTTGTTTTGGGTGTTAAAAAAAGGTAACATTGATTATTTTTTTGAATATTATAATATTGAATCAATATCTTGTTTAATTTTTTAATGTAAATTATTTGAAAACCATATTATTTTTTATTTTTTATAAGTGTAAATTTTTGGAATCTACCTTTGTAATAAGATAATGTTACCCACAACATAGTTAGTGGTATATAATTATTGATTAGGATATAATTCTTATTATCAGGGTGTATTTCTTTTTAATGTAGTATTCTATACGATTTAACCCACTAATGTGTACAAAATGTGCCTCCCAGACAAAAACCTGTTGGCACTGAATAAGTTGAGAAAAAATGGTATATGGACATGGATAAGAGATTATGCTAATTTTTTACAATTCAATCTTCAAATTTCGTTTTTAGAAAATGAACCAAATTACCTTCTGATGCTATCACTTTTCACAAATTCAAATAAAAGTCTAAAACGAAATGCTAATTCTTCAGTTAGAGATTCCCATTTCTACTCCAAGAACGTCCTTGACCATCTCGTATGTCGCAAAAGCAATAGCAATCGAAGGAACCATCTGAAATAAACATAAGTTTGGAATCAAAATGTTTCTCTTCCGTAAAACCTTAAATTAAATTCTATTCTAAAGCTTATAACTATTGTCATAACATTGAAAATAATTTGTTTATACAGTTTCTTATTGAGAATTAAAAATTCCATGTTCATACTAGTTGTTATGAATTCAAGATATTTAATCCTACTCTCTTGATGGTAGAGCATCATAGTAACATGACAAGGAAGTCATGCGAATTAATTTACCTTAACTGAATTGGGAACTGATCTTGCAGGAGGCCGGTTGACTCCAACAAGCAACAATGTCTTCTAGTTTTATTCCTTAGCTACCTTATAACTCCTGTGTTCCTTCAGGTCTTTTGTTACACATAATCCTGGGAGGGGGTCCTTCATGCACTCCGACACTCAAGTCAGTATGAATATGAGTGAAATAGGGTAAAATTGGATAAAGTGACAGTACCTAATTATATGGGACCACCTTGCTTTTTATAATGTTTGGATGAGCCTTAAGTGAATGGGCTCATGGCCTATTGTGACTTCCTTATTGATAAGTGCCATGTGTCGTGGTGCGTGTTATATGACAATCGCGCGTGCACGAAGTTGTTTGGGCCGTTTGGTTCTCGGCCGGCACATACTACCCGACAGCTTCTCGATTGGCTAGTGCATCCAGATCATGCAATTATGATTTGGCTTAGGTAGTCGGCTCTCTTTATAGTACATAGACCCCCCAAGTTCTTGAGGGAACGTAGTGACTGAGAAGGACTTTTTGTGTCAAAATGTGAAGAGATTATGCCGATCGGCTTAGGCGTCATGTTTCTGATGGGAAAGGGCGAGTATCAAGTTGGTTTTGGCACTTTCTTGGTAGGTGTGCAATGACATGACCATTCAGTTCCTGTGGACCCTAGATTTGGCCTAGATAGGACAATTCCAGTTCTATGACGGTTTGACTTTCGTCTCTATAAATAGAGCTCGCGGTTGATCGTCAAAGTTGCTCCTTCTGCTCTTTAGTATTCGGCCTTCCTCGACTTACTAAGTTTTCTTTCGGTCTTCTCCTAAGGTAAAAATGACTTCCTTTTCTGTTGGTTAGTATTCGTCAATGGTCCCGCTAGTGAAACGTCAGTTCTAAGATAAATTTAAGTTTGAGTTGGTCAAGTATGTGAACGTTTAAACGGTCTGGCGTAATCGTGTACAACTCGGCCAACCTGACGAGTAGGGTAACCACGTAGTTATATTTACGTATTGCATTGTCGTTCCAGTTGTTATTGACATGATATACGGTCGGCTCCTATGTTTGGTCAAGTGGAATCCGTACTGTATCTCCGATTCTGTGAGCGGGGTATGTGGTCAATTCCTTTGGCCGAGTGATAAGGACACTACACGGTCGGTTCCGCGAGTGGGAGCGCGATTGGTTCGGCATTTTTAACTTGACTTTGGTAAAGTGATGAACATATTGCAGGGTCAGTTCCGTGAGTGGTGTGCGGTCGGTTCTGCGATTTTAACTTGACTTTGGTCAAGTGACGAACATACTGCACGGTCGATTTCGTGAGTGGGTGCACGGTCGGTTTCCCGGTTTTAACTTGACTTTGGTCAAGTGATGAACATACTACACAGTCAGTTCCGTGAGTGAGTGCGCGGTCGGTTCTGTGATTTTAACTTTACTTCGGTCAAGTGACTAACAAACTACATGGTCAGTTCCATGAGTGGTGATTTTTAATACTTAGCCGGATGGACAAAACCCTCCTTAAGAAAAAAAGACCATAGGTAGGAAAGAGTGCATCATATATAACAACTTAACTGTAGTAAAATTTCAAATGGTCGACATTCCAGGTTCTGGGATTGGGATCGCCGTTCAGATGCTCCAACCGATAGGCTCTGTTCTTCAAGCTTTCAAGCACCCGAAAGGGTCCCTCCCAAATTGGAGCAAACTTGCCTTTAGTAGGGTCTTTTCGGGCGTCACCTATCATGCGTCATACCAAGTCTCCAGGTTGAAAGGTGCGCGGCTTGACCTTCGAATTATATTGTTGGGCAGTCTGTTGCTTGCTCGCCTCCTCTCGTATTCGAGCTTTCTCGCGCAATTCTTCCAATAAGTCTAGCTAAGTCTTCATGCATTTTTCATTGATTTTCAGGTCGTTCAGTTGTCGGCGCAAAGTGGTTTCGCCTACTTCGACCGGGATGTTTCCTCTCGCGTCGTCTTTTGGCCTTCATGTCTAGTAGTTTCCTCCTTTCGACCCTTATGCCGAGAGCCCTCTTTTTCTCTTTGGCTTTCTCGTCGAGAGCCTTCCTCTCTTCGATTTTCTTGTCGAGTGCTTTCTTTCCTCCGGCTCTAATGTTGCGAGCCTTCCTCTCTTCGGCTCTCGTGCCTAGAACCTTCTTCTCTTAGACTCTGATGCCGCGAACCTTCCTCTCTTCGACCTTCATGTCGAGAGCTTTCTTTAATTGGGCTTCCGACATGAACTCACTCTCGCTCCACTCTATCTATTCTTTACCTTAGTTTTTCATTCTCCTTGCGGAGGACGTCAAAGACGCCGACGTGACACATCTGGTGTTCTTCGCGTAGCTTCCTGATTGTCTCCAGGTCCTGCTTCATTTTGGCCATCATGGCGATTGGGTCTTCTCCGAAATGATTCTGTTGGCTTCCTTGATTTCTAGTCGTCACCATCGATTTGTTAGGCTAATCTCAACCCCACGGTGGGTGCCAAAATGTTCTTGTAGGAGGTGGGTTGACACCATTAAGCAGCAGTGTCTTCAAGCTTCCTTCTTTAGCTACCTTGATAACTCATGTGTTCCTTCAGGTATTCTGTTACACACAAGATAAATTTCTGAATTATATATTTAACCTCTATTGTAGGTTACGAAGTATTGTGGCTCCACTAGAGAGGTTGGAGATTCTGCTGCAGGTAGTTCCCGTTAAATTTATTATAACTACTGTTATGTTTTATCATGTGTTCATAATATATTATGTTGTTGAGAAACAAATTGGCTTTTGAAAATGCAGGTTCAAAATTGTCAAAATATAAAATACAACAAAACAATTCAGGGCTTAGAATATATATGGAAAACTGAGGGTTTTAGAGGATTGTTTAAAGGAAACGAAACTAACTGTGCTCGGATTGTCCCAAATTCAGTAGTGAAATTCTTTAGCTATGAGCAAGCTTCGAAATATGTATATCTCCACATTTGTTTTCTGAAATCTGTTTCGTTAGTCTATTGTGCATTTGTTAATTCCATATCAGCGTCCTTATAATTGTGTTGATACTAATGCATGGGTATTTTATGGCTCTACCAGCAACAACATGGAAATGATACAACCAAAACACCTCTTACTTGAACATTATTTGACTTAGACGGTCCAATATAGCAGAGAATATATCCTTATGATAGTTTGTTGCTCATATTTTTCAAGGAATATTAAGTAAAGAATATTTTAGACATTTTAATTACTAAAAGAGTCATCCATGATAACAGTTTTCTTCATATGGAGTGGTGCTATGATAATTTTATTATGTTGATTTCATAATAGTATTTCAAAGGGACAATTCTTATTTGAATACAGATTTCTATCAGTATTCGAATTATTAGCATATGCGTGTTATTCTGCATTTTTTATTTATTTTTACAATGTGATTATTAATATTTCCTACCCTTCTAAGGCTTGTCATCATCATCATCATCATTTAATAGTGTTTTGTGGTTGCTTCTTGATTTCCATTTCATATACCATCTTTTTCTCAGAAGAAGCTCAGCTCACTCTCATTCTACGCCTTGGAGTTGGAGCTTGTGCAGGAATTATTGCCATGTCTGCCACTTATCCAATGGACATGGTACGAGGAAGGCTAACTGTCCAGGTATTGTAAAGAAAGTTGTTTTGGAATTCTGGTTCATTCGAAATTGCTTCTAGAAGTGTTGTTTGTGGAAAGATGAAGATGCTTCATTGAATAGCTTGCTCAGTTAGCCATAACTTAAATTTTCAATTATGATTCTGTAGACAGAAGCATCTCCACGTCAATATAGGGAAATTTACCATGCTCTTTCAACAGTCTTCAGGAAAGAAGGCCCTCGAGCTTTGTATAAAGGCTGACTACCGTCAGTTATAAGAGTTGTAAGTAAACAACATTTGATTTTTCAAAAGATTGACATTCGGTGCTAACATCTAATTCTAGTTTCCTGCATGTAAATGAGCTCTCAAACATTCCATTTTTTGTCCTTCGAGATATCCCATTTCATTCTTTCATAAACATATTAGTGCAGATACCATATGTGGATCTTAATTTTTTGGTATATGAGTCTCTCAAAGTCTAGTTGATTTGATCTAAACCATTTGGAATAACTCAAGACTTTGAGCTAAGTTTGACAACAAGGCTTGCATGTGGGGCTGCTGCTGGAATTGTTGGCCAAATTGTGGCTTACCCCCTTGATGTGATTCGTCGAAGAATGCAAATGGCGGGATGGAAAAATGTTGCACTAACAATTGCTGGTGCGAGGAAGAGCATAATGGAGTATACCGGCATTTTGATGCATTTAGGAAAACTGTGCATTATGAAGGATTTGGAGCATTATACAAAGGTTTAGTTCTTGTACTATAGGGATAGCCGACTACCTAAGCCAAATCTTAATTGCATAATCTGGATGTACTAGCCGACTGAGCAGTTGTCAGGTAGTATGTGCCGGCTGAGAACCAAACGGCCTAAACAACTTCGTGCACGCGCGATTGTCATATAACACGCACCACGACACGTGGAACTTATCAATTAGGAAGTCACAATAAGCCATGAGCTCATTCACCTAAGGCCCATCCAAACACTATAAAAGGTAAGGTGGTCCCATAGAATTAGGTACTGTCACTTTATCCAATTTTACCTTGTTTTACTTAGATTCATACTGACTTGAGTGTCGGAGTGCATGCAGGACCCCCTCCTGGGATTATGTGTAACAGAAGACCTGAAGGAACACAGGAGTTATCAAGGTAGCTAAGGGAGGAAGCTTGAAGACACTGTTGCTTGTTGGAGTCAACCGGCCTCCTGCAAGAACATTTTGGTACCCACCATGGGACCGAGATTAGCCTGACAAAGCGATGGTGAAGACTAGAAATCAAGGAAGCCAACAAAATCATTTCAGAGAAGACCCAACAGCCATGCTGGCCGAAATGAAGCAGCAGCTGGAGACAATCAAGAAGCTATGTGAAGAGGACCGGATGTGTTCTCTCAATGCAGGAGACAATCAGGAAGTTACGCGAAGATAATCATGGAGTATACCTCTCTCAATGCCGACTGAGCACGAGTTTTGGAGGAGGCGCTTAGCGCCAAACTTATCGTGGCATCGAGAAAGTTTCCCTCACCCCCTTGAGCAGATCAAACCAAATACTACCGCAATTATGGTCATAGCACCAAGGAGTGCATAGCCCTGAGAAACAAGATAGAAGAATTGATACAGGTGGGACACCTACAATGCTATGTGCATAGGGGCGAAAGGAGACAATATAGTCGCAAAGGGTGAGAACTCCCGAACATAGAAGTCCTAGGCAAAGGACAGATGATCGGTCGAGACGTAAAGGGTCAAGGGAAAGAAGCCCAAGATAGCGTAATGATCGTACAGTGATCAACACCATTTCGGGAGGCTTTGGTGGAGGCAGACCATAACATTTGACAAGAAAGAGGCACTTGAGGGCAATTAAAAGTTTGCATATGATCAGTCGCCGACCGAAACGAAGCATGCCCGACACTACCTTCATCGATCGAGCCTTCAAAGATATTGACACCCGCTTCAAGGACCGACCGGGTACATACCAACCAATGACCAAGAAGCATGGAGGTTGTATGTGGGTTGCTCCTCAAACCAAAAGGGATGTAGAGCGGGAATAGTCCTTTAAAGCCCAAACGGAGTAAGACTCCAGCAATCGTTGCGGTTCACTTTCAACCGGAGAAACCCCCTACAACCTAACCTATGGAACTGATGTCATGTTACCAATCGAAATAGGCGAAACCACTTTACGTCGACAACTGAACGACCTAAAAATCAATGAAGAATGTATGAAGATTGAGTTAGACCTCTTGGAAGAATTGCGCGAGAAAGCTCGGATACCGGAGCAGGCCGACAAGCAATAAACCACTTGGTGATATAGTTCCAAGGTCAAGCCGCGCACCTTTCAACCTGGAGACTTGGTATAGCGCATGACAGGCGACGCCCGAAAAGACCCTGTTGAAGGCAAGTTTGCTCCAAATTGGGAGGGACCCTTTCAGGTGCTTGAAAGCTTGAAGAACGGAGCTTACCGGTTAGAGCATCTAAACTAGTCAACAACACAACATAAAAACTTAAACTAGTAAACAACATTTGCAATGTCAGGGGTAGCCACCTACTCCTAATTAGCCGACCGCTCACCGGTCACCCCTTCTTCCTCATAAGTCTCCTCCACCTCCTCTTCGCCTGCCACCTCGTCGCTATCATCGGGGATGTTTGCCAAAGGAAGTAACTCTCTTTTGTAGAAAGTCTTCCAGTTGTCAAACTTCCCCTCATCGATGGAAATTTTGTAGAAGAATGTCGCCTGCTGAACGGTCAGGTCGAATCCTTTGTCGTGTTGCTTGGTGACGTGATCTTGGAGTTTGCCCAGCTTTTATTCTAAGTTTGTCACGCAGCGCCGATCCTCTTCCCAGTCAGACTTCAGGGAAGCTACCTCTTCTCTAGCTCCCCTACCTTTTTGCGAAGTTTGGCCGCCCTTTTGTTCGCCTCTTCTTCCTTCTACACGGCGACCGAAAACTTCTCCCGGAGCATTCCAATCTCCACATTCGCTTGTTCAAGTTCTTCCTCTAAGTCTTTATTCTGGCCGACAAAGTTGATATTGGCCGACAGTGCAGACTTGAGTGAGGCGACGAAACTCTCCAAGTCTGCCTTCAGCTTCTCCACGTCCTCATTCTCCCTCCTCATAAGTTCGTCGCCCATGATCCGACCGACAAACAAAACACGGGAGGTGAGCTCCAGAAAAACAGTATGGAGGTCAGAAGCAGAAGTTTTGGCTGAATAGGGACTGCCCTCATAATTATCCAGCTGGACGTTAACGCGGTTGGACACCATCAAGTCATACTTGAGGAAGTCCATCACCACAGCACGGTCCCCAGACGTGGTTGGCAGTCAGAGTCTTGTAAGAGAACAGCGGGAAGACTTGTCTTTTTTATGCTCTTAGTCCTTTCTTTTCTTGTGATGAAGAGTTTTCAAGACGGGAGCACCTTTTGGCTGAGGAGTAGGGAGGACAACAGTTATTGGCTCCACCCTCTCCAGGACTGGTTTAACTCTCAGAGTCGGTGTGTGACTAGTGGGTGGGTGTTGGGCTACCAATCCCCTCAACAATGGGTTATCTCCTCAAGGAGTCATCAATAATATGATATCTACAAAACGCAAGCCAAGTTAGACGAAGAAAGGAAACTAATTAGCTACAAAAAGAATCTCTTACCGACAACGACTCCAACCGGATTGCTGGCCGAATAGCACTCGATGAGTCTTCGAATAGATATTTGGCGGGCAGTTGCTCCAGAGTCCCGATGGCCATGAAGTCATCAGCTGTAAAATTTGACTTCGGCCACAGAGTAAACTTTGAGGGAGTTCTCGTCCAGTATAAAAGATATTTGGGGACGCCACCATCAAAAACATACTAACAATGTTCCTCCCTAACTATCACTTTAAAAAAATGTTTCTTTGAAGTGTTTGTAGAAAGAAGAAAAAAGGTCAAGTAGGCGGTTTTTATTTTGACTTACTAGGGATAACCAACCGACCTTCTTACTCGAACGAGTACAGTGATGGTGGAGGAAAGACGTTATGGTAGCGGTAAAACCCAACCCCAAACATAACATCCGGAACCCCTGAATGTTGGCCTAGCTGTTTTGGATGGAACTGCGTCGGAGCCACATTCAGCGTCCTTAACACTCCCATACTGAACTCATCGAAAGGAAGCCGGAGTCGGGAATCCTTAACCACTTTGTCATATAAAAAGAAAAAGTTTACAGGGAAAGACCCCTGATCGAAAAACACTCGATCGGTATGAAGGCTTCGACGCACGCTAAAAATGTTATTAGAAAAAGAAGGATCTAATATATCTACCTTATCTACAAAAGACTAAAGGGAAGAGCAAGAAGTATACATGGAAACAGTTTTGACTACCTCCGAATCTAACTAGTCGACCTCAAAGGGAGACAACTTAGAACCCCCCTTAGAACCATCCTGACCGACAGGCTCCCCATCACCTGAATCACTTGAGGACTGACCAGCTCTTTGCATATTCTCATGCCCAACTCTCACCGACTCGGCACTGGAAGGAAGAGACGCGCTGGTCCCTGGATAATCCCCAATGGCACAGACCTCTCGATCTTCACCGCCCCGTCAGGAAACCTCCTCAGATCCACTCGAAGATCCTGAATGCTCCGCAGACAAATACGAACCAACAGAAAAGGAAGCCATTTTTACCTTAGGAGAAGACCGAAAGAAAACTTGGTAAGTTGAGGAAGGTCGAATACTCAAAAGCAGAAGGAGCAACTCTGACGATCAACCGCGAGCTCTATTTATAGAGACGAAAGTCCAATCGTCTCTGCATGATCTTGGCCAAATCTAGAGTACACAACAACTGAATGATCATGTCACTGCACGCCTACCAAGAAACCTCCAAAACCAACTTGATACTCGCCCTTTTCTGTCAAAAACATAATGCCTAAGCCGGTCGGCATAATCTCTTCACATTTTGACACCAAAAGTCCTTCTCAGTCACTACGTTCCCTCAAGGACTTGGGGGGCCTATGTACTATAGAGAGAGTTGACTACCTAAGCCAAATCATAATTGCATAATCTGGATGCACTAGCCAACCGAGAAGTTGTCGGGTAGTATGTGTCAGCCGAGAACCAAACGACCCAAACAACTTCGTGCACGCGCGATTGTCATATAACACGCACCACGACACGTGACACTTATCAATGAGGAAGTCACAATGGGCCATGAGCCCATTAACCTAAGGCCCATCCAAACAATATAAAAGGCAAGGTGGTCTTATAGAATTAGGTACTGTCACTTTATCTAATTTTACCTTGTCTCACTTAGATTCATATTGACTTGAGCGTCAGAGTAACTCAGATTCATGTAACATTAATTATTTCTTTGAATATTATAATATTGCATCAATATCTTGTTTAAATTTTAAATGTAAATTGTTTGAAAACCATACTATTTTTTTATAAATGTAAATTTTTGAAATTCGACTTTGACAATCTACCCTTATAATAAGATAATGTTACCCACAACATAGTTAGTAGTCTATAATTATTAATTAGGGTATAATTCTTTATAATCAGGGTATAATTCTTTCAATATAAGAATGTAATATTCTATATGACTTAACCCACTTGTGTGATCTTATTATAGAACAATTGATATCTCACAACATAAAATTTTATATAATATTTTTTTTAATCATGTCTTGTTAAATAACTAAGAAATATTGATTAATATAATTATTGTCAAGAAAGCTTAACATTTTTAATAATATGTTAACACATTATTGGACAACAAGGTGAACCTTTAATATGTATAACGTCTGATAAATTATATAATAAACTCTAAATGAAAAATATATATCTCTATTATCGTGTTCAGAGAATCAAAATCATACACTAAGCTTGTTATAATGTACAAAATGTGGCCCTAGACAAAAACCTCTTGGCACTAAATAAGCTGAGAAAAAATGGTATATAGATATGGATAAGAGGTTCTGCTAATTTTCTACAATCTTCAAATTTCATTTTTAGAAAATGAACCAAATGCTATCACTTTTGACAAATTGAAATAAAAGTCTAAAACGAAATGTTAATTCCTCAATCAGAAATTCTCATTTCTACTCCAAGAACGTCCTTGACCATCTCATATGTCACAAAAGCAATAGCAATGGAAGGGACCATCTGAAATAAACAGAAGTTTGGAATCAAAATGTTTCTCTTCCGTAAAACCTTAAATTAAACTCTCTTCTAAGGCTTATAACTATTGTCATAACCCTGAAAATAATTTGTTTATGCAGTTTCTTATTGAGAGTTAAAAATTTCATGTTCATGCTAGTTGTTATGAATTCAATATATTTAATCCTACTCTGTCGTGAGAATTATAATAACATGACAAGGAAGTCATGCAGATTAACTGACCTTAACTGAATTGGGAACTAAACCTTTGTATAATGCTCCAAATCCTTCATAATGCATAGTTTTCCTAAATGCATCAATCATGCCGGTATACTCCATTGTGCTCTTCCCTGCACCAGCGATTACTGGTGCAACATTTTTCCATCCCACCATTTGCATTCTTCGGCGAATCACATCAAGGGGGTAAGCCACAGTTTGGCCAACAATTCCAGCAGCAGCCCCACATGCAAGCCTTGTTGTCACACTTAGCTCAGAGTCTTGAGCTATTCCAAATGGTTTAGATCGAATCAACCAAACTTTGAGAGACTCATATACCGAAAAATTAAGACCCACATATGGTATCTGTATTAATATGTTCATGAAAAGATGAAATGGAATATCTCAAAGGACAGAAAATGGAATGTTTGAGAGCTCATTTACATGCAGGAAACTAGAATCAGATGTTAGCACCAAATGCCAATCTTTTGAAGAATCAAATGTTGTTTACTTACAACTCCTATAACTGACGGTAGCCAACCTTTATACAAAGCTCGAGGGCCTTCTTCCCTGAAGACTGTTGAAAGAGCATGGTAAATTCCCTTATATTGACGTGGAGATGCTTCTGTCTACAAAATCATTATTGAAAATTTAAGTTATGGCTAACTGAGCAAGTTATTCAATGAAACATCTTCATCTTTCGACAAACAACACTTCTAGAAGCGATTCCGAATGAACTAGAATTCCAAAACAACTTTCTTTACAATACCTGGACAGTTAGCCTTCCTCGTACCATGTCCATTGGATAAGTGGCAGACATGGCAATGATTCCCGCACAAGCTCCAGCTCCAAGGCGCAGAATGGGAGTGAGCTGAGCTTCTTCTGAGAAAAAGATGGTATATGAAATGGAAATCAAGAAGCAACCACAAAGCACTATTTAATGATGATGATGATAAGCCTTAGAAGGGTAGGAAATATTAATAATTACATTGTAAAAAAAAAAATCAGATTGACACGCATATGCTAATAATTCGAATATTGATAAAAATTTGTATTCAAATAAGAATTGTCCCTTTGGAATACTATCATGAAATCAACATAATAAAATTATCATACCACCGCTCCACATGAAGAAAATTGTTATCATGGACGACTCTTTTAGTAATTAAAATGTCTAAAATATTCCCCACTTAATATTCCTTGAAAAATATGAGCAACAAACTATCATACGGATATATTCTCTATTATATTGGACCGTCTAAGTCAAATAATGTTTAGGTAAGAGGTGTTTTGGTTGTACCATTTCCAGGTTGCTGCTGGTAGAGCCATAAAATACCCCTGCATTAGTATCAGCACAATTATAAGGAGACTGATATGGAATTAACAAATGCACAACAGACTAACGAAACAGATTTCAGAAAACAAATGCGGAGATATACATACTTCGAAGCTTGCTCATAGCTAAAGAACTTCACTGCTGAATTTGGGACAATCCGAGCACAGTTAGTTCCATTCCCTTTAAACAATCCTCTAAAACCCTCAGTTTTCCATATATATTCTAAGCCCTGAATGGTTCCGTTGTATTTTATGTTTTGACGATTTTGAACCTGTATTTGCAAAAGTCAATTTGTTTCTCAACAATAGAATATATCATGAACACATGGTAAAACATAACAGTAGTTGTGACAAATTTGTTGTAAAGACGGTTGAAAAATTAATAAACTAACTTCCGGAGGCGTGATAAAAATCATTGTTCTTAAGGACTTATCCGCGATAAATACCTAAGTCCTTCAGGATATAACAGGAACTTCTCAGTTAAAAAACTGAGGTTTTTTAGAGCAAAAGTATCCAAGATATCTAAAGAAGAAAATAAAGAAAAAGAAAGGAAAATATGAAGAAGAGAAAAAAAAAGTAAAGAAACTCTTAATATTGTGTGATTTTCGGAATAAGAGAAATCTCTATTATTTATAGAGGATAGAAAATCTCTCAACGGACTTAAGCATTACGTTATTAGATATTTTCCTTTTTTTAATTTTACAATAATTCTAACAAAATTTAACTGGAACTACCTGCAACAGAATCTTCAACCTCTCTAGTGGAGCCACAGCACTTCGTGACCTACAATAGAGGTTAAATATATAATTCAGAAATATATAATTCAGAAATCTATCTTGTATTTTTTTCTCGCCTATTGAAATGTCAAACAAACAAACCTATGAGCTCCAATGACTAATAATACAGAAAAAAGTTCTTTATATATAAAGAATGGAATGCAAGAAAATTCAAATTCAATGATCAGAGGATAGCAATTTCAAGATTTTGAATATGCATAATAAAGAAGTTTAAATAATCCAAACAACAATAACAATCAGAATGAAAAAGAAAATAAAAGAATTAATGCAGAGTGACGCTCACACTCCTCCGGCGACGCCACCTGCGACGAGAGACTTGCAGATGCTGAGAAGCTCGTGAGTACGAGGTTTGGCAGCCTCACCGGCAGATTTTGCTTCGGAGGCCATTGCTTCGGAGGAAGTAGTTTTGGTGAGAAATCGATTCTGAAGAGAATGAGAAGAAAAGGAAAAGAAACAGTGTAACAGAATCGATGTGAAAATTTTCTTGTCAAAGGATTTCGCTTTCAGAAAAAACTATATTGTCTGTTTATATTTATGCGCGCGTTCACATAACGTCTGATCTGTGACTTCTCGCTTGGTATTCCCGTTATTCTCATACACATGAAGCCATTTATATTTTTAAATTTTTAAATTTTTATTTATTTTAGTATTGGTGACAGTTTCGTTAAGCAAAGAACAACCAACGCAATGCATGATCCATTTTATGCCTATCTTGTTCAGATGCTTCGTAGTTACAAATGAGAGTGTTTCTTACATAAATTGAATAAGGGTTTTTTTTAATAAAATTGTAAATATATTTATTAATAGATTTTTCTCATATTTGTTAGATACCCTTTAATTTTTTTTTCTGTCATTTTATATCTGTTTTGTCTGTATTTTTTTACTTTTATTTTTTATTTTTCTATCTACATGAGCGTATATATGGGTGTGGGAAAACCTTTTCTTTTCTAATGAAAATAGTTGAAAGTTGTGAATCTGTTTCTTTCGACTACTTTATTCTAAAATGACTTTATAAGCAAATTGATGTTTCACGTGATTGTATTAACTAAGAATTTTCTTTCGTAATGAACACAATATATCTCAAGATTTTTTTTTTTCAAGAATACATGACACTTTTGTAATTTATTATTATTTGTGTTGATTTATAAGAAAAAAAATGTTATCGTCACTCTTAAAATGGATAAGATTTATGAGGTGTGTGTGGAAATATACAACATATTATGACATAAATCATTTTAAAAAACATAACATTCAAGGAGATCTATGTGATATAGTATTTGTGATATGGAAATGGGTTTTGACGTTGAAAAGGTCGTCTGATCGAAATTAGTTTTTTCTTTACAAAAGATGTGTATTGGAGATTGGAAAACGTGATTTTCTGGCTTGTAGTAAAAGTACTTTTAGTTTTTAATTTAATTTTTGATAAAAAAAAATGTATACGGTCAGCTAATTAAACCTTTTAACTATTGAGTTAACATATTACTCTATTCATCTGATGAAAAAAGCAGACAGACTTTTACATTTATTGTTGATAGGAATGGTATAAATATCAATACATTTAGAAAAATGGTAACAGCTCAGTAATTACGTACACTCTGATAATATCAATTTTTTATCATTGTTAACAATATAATAGAAGTTACGAAATTGAGTTAGTTTTATGAGATAAGAAATATAATTTCAAATTTTCCTGATTTATAATAAATTTTATTCAATAAAACAGCGTCTGATAGAAACCATATGGTAACTATGTTTCTAACACTTTTTTTATAAATTTGTTTTAAAATTAAATATATTTGAAGTTCTTACATATATTATTTTTTATTA
>Ga0123340_1001305_pt1 | contig 20394 bp, 15 predicted proteins | sample SirMexnodulemix_FD_89961 | JGI IMG/M metagenome (GOLD analysis project Ga0123340, IMG submission 89961) | Root nodule microbial communities of legume samples collected from Mexico - Siratro Mexico nodule mix | ecosystem: Host-associated > Plants > Roots > Nodule | place: Mexico: Nepantla... | reverse complement strand
TAATTCTGTTCCTCTCTGCTCTCATTCAAATTTGGAGTTGTGCATGATCTTGTTCTGAGTGTATATTGTTATTGAAACTGTGTAAGCTTGACCTGCTTAAAGGGCTGCTGTGAAATTGCAATTTAGTGTGATTGAGAATCTGTTGTGTGCTTATATCTGTCAGTATAACAAATTGATTCATTCGTGCCTTGAATCAATTTATTTCTTTACTGCACCCTATATCTTTAGCACCAAGATTCATTAAAGTTTTTCAAATTGCGAAAACTATTTTCAAAGGTCTAAATTGGTTAAAATCTTTCAAAGTTCAATTCACCCCCCCTCTTGAACTCAGCCTAAAACGTTTTCAGGTCTGTAGTAATAGTTGGCTTCAGAAGGGGTTTAATTGGAATCTGAACTCAATTAGCTAAAATCAAAGTCGCAAAGTAAGATCGTCCAACAATGAAAGATAAGCACAAATAAATTAGTTTCATACTAGTTCACCCTAATCTATTGGACTATGTCCAGTTCTCTCTTGAACAAACCGTTCAAGAGGTTCCATCATTCTGTAAACGTTTATAATCTCTTCAGGTTACAACTTTTACATAAACCGCTTTAGGTTATTACGAAGTCACAAAGCTCTCCAACCTTTCGAAGTTATCATGAATACACAAATCTCTCCAGGTTATACCATCAGTCCAATCTCACCCCAATGGCTTAAGATTGAAAGAAACACTCTCGAAAGGAAGAACAATAAAAGCTCACAAGATTACTTCGCAATGATGAATAATTACACAATAGTTTTTTCACATCCCAAAAGTCTAGATATTCTCAATAGCAGATTGACAGTAGACATTCAAATATTCAATAGATTCCTAATTCTTCAATATATTACAATGTATTTCTCTTCTTGCTTCTTGTTTTTATTTTTTCAAATTAAAATTGTTTCTCTATATATAATTTTATAGAAACTAGTCATTAAATGTTTAAAAAACAACTTTTGATGCTTCCAAAATTAGTCCAACTCGTTTAATGTATTAGAGTTCAAACTAAGAATTTTTGCTTTTCCTTTTTTTAATATAGTGGACACTTGATTTTCTTGTACTTGGAAACACTTTAAAACAACTACAATTAATTCTTTTCAAAACAAAATCATCAACCATTTGAATTTTTATCCATATTGAACGTTGCTAACCAACTTAGTTTTGGTCCAAATAATTTCTTTTAATTTGCAGCAGTAAAGTCATCAACAGATGCAACAAAATTTGAGTTGTTTTTCTATTTAGCTACAGTAAAATAATTTGATACAGAACTGGTATGAAGCACTAATTATAGAAAGTGTTAATTGGATTTAGCAAAGTAAACCAGCACAATCTATTTCCGTAAGAATATGTTCAGTGTGAGATTAATAATACGGCAATTAAATCACCAATGTGCAACAGAAAAAATTGAATTGTTTTTATATTTACCTAAGACACTTTGACAGCAATCAATTTGACATAAATTGATTTTTATCAAAACTAAACTGTTTCCGAAACAATCCATGTAATCAATCAATCATTTCGAAAATCTTTTGAGAACTAAGACAAAGATTACCCAGCAATTGATAGAGGCATATTAATCCAATCAATTTTGGAAAACTTTCGAAAACGCATGTGCATACGTTAGTTAGTTATAACATAATCTTGATTTGATCAAGTTAAATTTAATTCTAAACAAATATCATTTTATTCAAATTTGAAACCATTTATATAATTAATCATGTAATTAAACTGAGTTAACAATTCAATTTGATTATAGAATTTGCAGTACATAAACTCCAACACTGTTTCTAAAATACTGTCATGGAATATTGATCTCGGAAACACATCTCAAATTGTCAACAAGAATGGAAACATGGAAAGTAATGTTGAAATTGAGTTGTGCAAATTAAGATACTTTCCGTAAACAGTGGAGCAACTTCAGTTTTTTCGTTTTATCCAACATAGGTGCAGATTTTCATTTTAATTGGTCCAGTTGTAATTAATTTGATTTATTTTTAAAATTGATTGTTATTAAAAACAGTAATTAAGGAAAAGATACAGCAGTGAGATGTTCACAGCAGAAAAACAAATCAGCTGAGGTTGTTTCCGGAACAGCTGGAGCAAACTCTAAATAATTCCATAAGTTTTCAATCTTTAAATTGCAATATTAAAATTTATTGCATAAATCTTAATTAAAATTTAATTTATTGCATAACTGTTTTCAATAATATTGAAATCATATTAACTTTATTAAAATTTAGTTTCTTATAAAAAAACAGTTTTATATTAAAAGAAACAGGCATAATAATGATTTAACAGACAAATAAAATTTATGTTAATCTTTTAAAATTAGATTTAAAAACAGTTTCAAAATATTTTGGTCTTATTTTAATTTTAATCAAAGTTAATTTAATAAGATAACATTATATAATAATTTATTGGGGTATGCACTCTAATGGTACATATTCTTAATGTTTAGAGACTTGTGAATATTAGTCTAATAATAGGTCATTAAATGCAAACATGCACTTAGAATTATGGTTATGATCAAAAGTATGTTAGATAAAAAATATCATTTAATAAGATTTTTAGACTATCTAATGATTCAACAAAAGTCAACTCTTAACCTGAATTATGCTCATCTATACTAGTTGATAAAAGAATGAGCAATGTTTACATGTTGAATATCTCCTGCACAAATCTGAATTGTTTACTATCAAAATGTGAGGAATCATTATGGCATTGACACATTGCATATATTTACATGCATATCATTTAAATAAGCTTGTGTCTAAGAATTTAGTTGATGGCATGCCTAAACTCAAGTTGTTTGAAAGTGACAAAATCTAGTTTGTTATGTTCTAAGTCACGTAATTCCAAAATATGTCATAAACTCCAATTTTAGAATCTTGTTCATAAGCTATTTGCTGAAATGGTTGTAATATGTCTACTAAATGTTTGACAAAATGTCTTGAGTAAACTACACTTGTGTTAAGCTTTGTGTTCTTTTCTTTTTTATGGTTTTGGGTTCTTAAGCTTGTTATTAGATCATTAACCCTTAGGCTTAGATTTCTATTATTTCTTGATGTTATGTTCAAACTCGTTAGATTCCTGTAGGTTTCAATCTTCCTGAAGTTGTTATGTAAATTGCATTGGTTTGAAAAATTAATTGCAAATTGTATATGTATCATATTGATATGAACATTTTTGTGAGAGTACCTTAAGATTTTGAAAACATTCGGTTAAAAATCACATTTGAATGCATAGTAGGAAAAATGAAAAATCGTAAAACTATGAATGTTAGGTGTTGAAAAATTGGTTGTTTTGTTTGTTGAACACTCTCAATTAAGCAATTGTTCTAAATTTTCTTGTGTTGTGTTCTGTACAAATTTTTCTGTGAATTACTTATGTATTGTGTTGTTGAGTTCACAAAAAAATTTCAAGGTCAAATTCCTTGTAGAAATATTTACATAAATTAAATAGTCACTCCAATCAGATTACTCTAGTTGCTTTTTTTTTTTTTTGCAAACTACTCTAGAACCATTTCTAAATTTCCCTTTTGTGTGCCTAATTTTCTTGATAGCCTTAATTTTATTTTATTTTATTTTGTTTTTTTAAAATACTCATTTAGTTTTTGTCATGTACAATAATCCTCTTCAGTTTAGCAATTTTTAATTTAATTTTTTCTTGGCCTCTTGACATGAAAAAATCCTTGGATTTGTGAATCTATGTAGATGGTTATCAAATATTCTTAAGGTAGCATCTTGGAAAAAAGAGAAGCTTGTGAAGGGTGTCTCCTCTTTGGAGAGTTTACAAGTGGAAGACTCAAGGCAAAGTGAGGAAGCATAGAAGAAAGATACACCAAAAATAAGATTTTTTATGTAATTTTTTTTTTAAATTTTGTAAACACTTTTTTATTTTACTTTGTGTTGGGAAAATGCATTAAAAGAAATTCACAACTTGAATATTGTAATAGTGAAAAGCGCTTAGTAGGTGAAAGTGTGTCAAGGAGCTCAAAAGTGTCACTTGCACTTTCATCATAGGACACCTCTAGCTTTTATTTCTTTCCCTATTTGTATTACTTTCTTGCCTTTAATTTACCTTGTTATTCTACTTTTCTTAAGTCTCCATGACAAATAGGACCCAAAGTCAAAGAGCTTAAACATTAGTAAGACCTTCCTTTGGTCTTTAGGGTTCACGAGAGCATACACTATTAGGAAAAATTGTTTCGAGGTTTTCATTCAAAGATGTTGTGGAAGAGTACTAAGGAATGCTCTGGCTAAGAAAAGACTTTGTACTTAAATTGTCCAAGTGACGCACCTCTCTTTCTTGGGAGTCTACTCATAAGTCTTTCATTTCTTTTTCTTGTTGGAAACTTCACCAAAAATATAAAAACTTTCTTTAAAAAAAATCATTTGGCATTTTATCTATTTGCTTATTTTTCAAATCTTTCTGAAAATCTTTTAAGCAAAAGATGAGTGATCATGCTTCCTCTAGTGTTAAAGCAAGTGTGAGAGGAGTTAATGGAAAAATGATAGAAAAATGGAACAAATGAGGTTGATAATGAAAGAAACTGATAGAAAAATAGATGGAATGAGGTTGATGATGGAGATGATGATGGAAAATAAAGAAAAACATAGTGAGGGGTTCAGTAGGAAAAGGAATTATCATGATGACCCCATCCACAACCCTTGAGACTACATCAAAAGAGAGAACCTCACAGAGACCCTTATTCTCAAAGAGAAGAAGGGGTCTATAGTAATCGTTGCTATAATAATTCCTATCAACCATCTCCTAGATATCATCATGAAAGCCATTATCATTCTACATAACAGAAATCCCTTTTTTATAGACATAAAAATTCTAAGGAATATTTAGAATGGAAGATGAAGGTTGAGAAAATTTTTTAATACCACCAAGTGGATGAATTTAGCAAATTTTCCATGGCTATGTTAAGTTTTCAAGAATATGTTATGTCTTGGAGGAAACAAAAGGCAATATGATGTTACAATTGGAAGAAAATGAGAAATTTTGAATTAGCCTCAGTTAAAGGCGTATATGAGAAGAAAAGTTGTTTTGCCCTTTTATGAGAAAAACAAAAAGAATAGAGAAGAAATGATAGAGCTTGCAAACAAGGAAGAAAATTTTTAGAAGAGGAAAAATTTATAAGAAGGGAAAAAGAATTTAAAGAAAAGTTGCAATCTCTTATCATACAAATAGAAGAGAAAGCAAAGAAAGATAGGAAGGAAAGAGAAGAGAAAAAGATGCGATAAATAGAAGAGAAGAGAAGAGAAAAGAGAAAAAGAGAAGAGGAAGAACAGAAAGAAAGAGAAAGAGAAAGAATAGAAAAAAGAGAGAAAGAAAAGTATTTGTCTAAAGTTGAATTAGACATTGATAAAAAATTTTATTCCTAAACAAACCATTTGAGGAGTTGCATGAAGTAAAAACTTTGTCTAGAACTTAATTCGACAATGACATAAACTCCTCCACAGACAACCCTTGTGAGAAAATGGTTAAAGAAAAATCTATGCCTAGAGTTGAACTAGACATTGATAGGAAACCTTCCTCCATAGAAAAGCTTTGTTAAAGGTTGAAAAATGAAGAATAAATAATAGGAAAATCCAAAAATGAAGAGGAAGCTTTTACATTCCCATAAACATAGCTGAGATAAAATCTTTAAAAGGGGACTACTATACATTGAATTATCATTTTCATATATATTCTAATAATAATTCTTATTTCCTAAAAAAATCAAAAACATCAATTTGTTTTGTTGTTGTCTACCATAGAAGAACGACAAAAACAAAGTGAAAGAAAATATGTTTTCAAAATAAATGCCTTTAATTCTCTTTTTAAAAATTATTGTAAAAGTAAAGGACATTGTCTTGACACATTTTCTTGCAAAAACAATTTTCTTAAGTCTCTTTTAATAAAGAAATTTATCTTAATTTTATTAAATGTTTATTCTAGATTGGTGTTTGATCCTGGAGGAAAAATAAATCAAACAAATAAAGTTTGCAGTCATAGAACATCATGCAAGACTTGAGGATATCTTTTTCAAGAAGGGGGTATGATGCAAATCTGTCTCTAAGATTGTAGAGAAGAATAAAGATTTGCAGAGAAGAATAAAGATGTCACTGAATAGAGTTTTGATCAGGAGCTTATCAGGAGTTTTGGCCTAATTGGGTTTGGTCGGGCCTCCAAACAAACTTTTGGGCCTAAGTTCAAAATTGAAGAAAAACACTCTAGAGATTTTAGAGCTTCAAGATTACAAGACCTTAACTTGTAAAATTTGTATAGAGTTGTATAGAATTTATTTTGGGCCTTATATTTTTGTGCAAGTAAAATAGTTTGTGGACCTTGTATTTTAGACTTAGTAAAATAGGATTTTGGGCCTTATACCTTGTATAAAAGTTACGTAAGATGTCCACTTTATGAGACTTGCAAAGATTCTAAAAAGGTGCCAAACAAGCTTATGAAGGCGCCACATGTGAGGCAAGTAGCCATCACATGGAAGCTTTCCTTCTAAGCTTATTTTATCACTTGTTCTCATCCATGCCTTGATATTTGAATCTTATGGTATTAAGAAATATTGTTTGTAATCTATAACTAAATTTAATTACCTAATTAATTCTTGTGTCTAGGAATAGAGCATGATTCATTTGTTGTCTTAAGATCCTTATGCTGAAAGCAAGTCTTAGGCTCATTCACCTAAGCAATTGAGATTTAGGTATTCTTGTGGATTGACATTGACATTTTAGAAGAGAAGGTAATTTTTTTATGCATGAGAGTGATATTTTGTGAAGTCTAACCCTAGCAATTTCATCCTATTTATCTTTATCTTTATTTTTTTCTGAATTCCAAGTGTATGACAAAATTACCTAAAAATATTTTATTTGTTTTTGCACAAATTTATTTTCTCGCTCAAAAATAAAAATTATTGAATTATTCATTATTCTAATTTTGTTATAATTGTAAGTATTGTCATATACTGCACAAGTCCTTTGAGAGTGAAGAGTATTTATTACTTGCTACGTTTGTGACTGGTGCACTTGTCATTGGAAGCAAAAATATAGCTAACATCTACAAAGGCTAGACGATTCTTGGAATCAACATGATAAACAATGCAAAATCACAACAGACAATCTTATAAGATGATCATGTAACACACAAATGTTGGATTATCATAAAGTACAAGACGCCCCAGAAGGAATAATCATACTGAACATAGTAGATGACCTGGTCTTCATCTCCATAACAGACATTCAAGCCTTCATTCTAACAATAGACATATCGTGACATAAAGTGTCTAAACTTAGTGCTTATGCTTTATAATTGCTTTCTTATGAATTCAAACAATTTCAAAACTTTTTTCAAATCATATAAATCAAGGTTTAAAATCAAAATATGTTGATTAATCTGATATAGGAAGTTTTCATATCTTCGATAAAGAACTAAGCATATTTTAATATTTAATACATTTTCAAAATTGTGATTTGATTAGTTGGACTTACTTTAAATAATTTTTTGATGAAAGTCTTATTGCTATCAACGTTTACAAATTAGACAGACTTAGAAGGTTGTGGAAAATACGTTAATAAGGAAATCTCTTGAATAGAAAGTTTTTATAATTCTAAAATTCGAAAGATTATGTTTCAGATATATATAGATGTTTAAATGATTACTGATTCTGATTGATCCAAGCAGTTTAATGCACTATCATCAATCATATTTAAATTGTTTCGATGAAAAAACTATAACATTAAAGGATGTACAAAATATGCAAAAGCAAATATTTCCTATTCAGGCGTTGTAGAAGGCGCAGTGCAGAATGAGATTTTTGGAATTATGATTAAAGTTGAATCAAGTGTCAATAATCAAGGATATACAAGTATGGAAGTTGTTCAAAATGCACCATCAGTAGAAAAACACCAAAGAGAAGAAGAAGAAAAAAAAATATATTAAATGTTTCCATATCAAGCGATTGATAGATGATAAATGAAGCTACAATGCAAGAATTGCGCAAATGATTATTAGAGAAAATCAAAGCTTCGGAAATCAAAGAATCTGATATAGAAAGAATTCAAATAAATAAATATATGATAAAGGTGACATGTTTAAGATATGAAAACACACGAACATATATATTTTTGTCTACTTGTCTTCACTCTATACTTTATTATACATTGTCATTTGAATTGTTTATAATCTGTGATTTGAGTTTAGGTTTCATTTAACACCCCCCTTTGCAAGCCAACTACACCTTCATAATACATTTATTTATAGTCTAATGGGACATCCTCTTCTAGAGACTCACAGTTGAAATTTTGAATTCAAAATCCTAAACAAAATGACGTATGGAAGGAAAGTGTGACACATGTCCACTCATATGTCTTACATGCACTCTCACACCTAACATGTCTCCTCACATGTAACATATGTCTCTTCCTTGAACATGGACGGTCTACGGTCTCTTTTAAACTTGAAGAAGCTCAAATGAAACCCCAACCAAATTAAAACTTCTAATTCTAAATCTAACCTACTCAAAGGCCAAATAGAAGCCCAAAAATATTATACTTGACACAAACACAAGACAAAAAAATTCTAACATACTAGATCAACTAACTTATATGAAGATAAAAGTTTAAACTTGCTGAAATCAGCTGAATACCCCTATCCCTAAATTCTTCTTGACGTAACTCTAATTGCTAATGTTTTGACTAAGGACCTTTCATTAATTATGTTTTTGACCAAGCACCTTTCATCAGCGGTATTCAAATTGCATTAAAACAATGGATGATAAAATAATTTATAAAGTAATTTTTGCAAAAAGTAATCACACATAATGATATACCATAAATTTGTATTTTTATTATATTTTAAAAGTTATAATACTAATAACTTCTTCATTATTATTAACAGAAAAAATGTATTACACTACATAATGATTAAACTATTATACAAGTTTATATAATTAACGATTACACTGAGAGAATAGGTACCCTAATGGCCGCAAACCAAGGAGTCCAAATTTGTATTAGGATATAGAATTTGGATTTTATGAAAATATCACTTTCAATTATGACTAAAGAATCATATTAAAAGAATAATTAAAAATGTATTCAAAAGTATCCAATAAAATGTTTTTTTATAATAGCTTTTGTCTCTCAATGTCGTGAAAAACATGTTAAAAGATCACTTTCAAACAAATTTAGCGTAGATAAATAATAAAATTTTTATTTATTTCATTGAAAGACATGAGTCCAAGACAAAGGTTTTAAAAAAGTAAATTATCTTGCGTAAAAAAAATAAATGTCAAAAATTTCAATAAAAAAGTATTCTTTGAACATGAAAATATTGATAAAAAGATTTTTTAAATTCTCACATTTGAAACAAAAGGGGATTACTTAATTTTGAGGAGGGTGAAAGCATTGCAGAACATTAAAGTGTTGAATTTGATGATATACACAATAAAGTAAGGCAAAAGGAAACATAGATCCATTAGACAATTATTTAGAACATTCCCTTTGATGAAAGGGTTGATGAAGCGACACACCTATTTATTTATAACTATAAGAGATACAATTGTTATAGTTAATGTTTGGTCATTTTTGTTGTGGCACACTGGCACTGATAAACTATCCAATTTCCCACCAAACAAATTGATGAAGAAATAAAATTTGTAGCTTTGGAAGTCTAACAGAAGCCGACATAACTTTCCAACTTCCAAAAACCCAATGTCCAACCCTGATGGTTTTCCCTCCTTTTCTGCCTTCTGTTATGGGATTACTACTGCATCCTCTCACCTTTTTAAGTGTCTCATTTTATGGGAAAAATAATAAATTTCTTAATTTAAATGAAATATTTATAATTTTTTACTTTTATGTTATAATAATATATTTAAACTAGTTAATAATCACTTGGTGAAAAAAAATATATATAAATGATAAAAGAATAAGCAATATTGTTTTAACTTTGAAAATGACTCTTAAATATATATTTTGTTTAAAATATGATACTTAAAAATAAGGAGAAATAATAATTAGTGTTTAACTATTTATTTCATTTTATAATTGTACATCTTAAGTAGATGCATTATTTAATTATTTTATTTTTTATAATAATATCTTTAAATATTGGTGTATATCTTTTAAATATACCTGGAAGAAATACAGATTACAAATAATATATATGTATAGATTATTTTTTTAATTATAGAAATTAAAAGATAATGTTTGCTAAACTATAGCCTTAAATGAATTATTTAACTCTAGATTAATAATACATTGTTTATAATTGTAGGAGTTCTGAAAAAAAAATATAATGATGAAATGAAGTCAACATCCTTTTTTCATGAACTTAATAGTTTTAATAATGGATTGGACTTTAACCAAATAAAATATAAAGATAAATAAGTATACTTTAATCCCATCACCTCAGTCATTATATGAATGGTACCGAGTCAGAAGGGAGTGGCAGAGTCTGAGTGAGAGAGAGAAGAAAAGGGAGCTTAGGATATGATGGTTTGGAATGAAGGGAAAGGAAGCATTATGGAAGAAGTGGCAAAGGAAGAGTTGGAGGTGCTTGAAGCCCAATATCCCAACCACCACCACCATCTAAAATATGAGCTCAAGTCCTTCATATGTGAACTCCAGAACAAGCACCTGGATTCTCAACTTCTTGTACAAAACAATCACTGCAACACTCACCTTGTCTTCTTTGATAGTGAAGGTTTTTCTTTGCTTTTCTTCTTCTTTTATATGTTTTGTCATGCCAAGGTATACTATGTATACATACATATGTTTGATTTTTGAGATATTTTGTCTATCATGTGAAACAGAATCCACCAGCTTGGAGGGGCAAAGGAAGAGTAGTAAGTGTGGTTTAGAACTTGGTTTGGCAGACGGAGTAGTAATGGAGGGAGAGAGTAGTGGAAGTTCTGAGCTTGAAACTCCCAAGCTGAGGTAATAAAGCACTCTTCAAGCAGGAAGAACAAGAGGAAAGATAGGGTTGATCTGGTTCTTGAGAGGGCACAAGTTTGTCTCAAAAAAATCAAACACTTAAAGGCATTCTTACTTTCTCCCTCCTGAAATTTGGACATACTGTCTTGTTTGTTTTGTTTGACTCATGTGAACCCAGTGTTAGAACAACGTAAGAAGGCATCTTTTTGTACTGTCCACCATGGTGCTGTTTTGTTGTCATTGTATTGACCCTGTAATTGGTTGATATGGGTTTTGTCTATTAGCACAGAAATTGGCTCAAAAGGTCCTTTTGTAGCTGCTTTATGCTTTTTGCCAAAATATCAAAGCTGAAAATTTTCTCTGGTGGACAGAGGTACGATGAGTCAATATCCATGTTGCAGTAAACTTTATCAAAAGAAAAGTCTCTTTTTTCCTCTTTTCTGCTAGACAATCTTGAAATTGTGAATATTTAATATTTTCATACTGCCACTGCGACTTTATATACCATGGCATATGGTGAAATTTACAAGGACTATATATGATTTACAAAGAATATTAGTATGATTATAGTAGCGTTATTTATAGGTAAAACCATGTTGCATGATCTATACATGGAACAATTTTTTAGTTGCTGTTGGTGCGGCCCTTCTAGTAAACGCCAAAATTATTACGACGTAATGAAATGAACTTGATAATTATGACGAATTTATGTCTAGTGTCAACCTGTAGTAAATCAAGAATTGAGTTATGGCGGAAAGGAAACTAGTAGTTGTGATTCGTGAGAATTCGTAATGATATAGCAAGCAATCATAGGAGATAATTGTTGCAAATGGGGATATCAGAAGCAGAATTGTAAAGAAGAAATCTCAGTGATGAGATGCTTGTCCCATCATCTCTGAGTATATATAGCACTAAATGGAGTGGAGTATTAATTATTTTTACATGTTAATGGGTATCCCTATGACCAGTTGTGAGGCAGGGACAATTATTTTTAAAGGTTTTAAAAAACAAAAGGGAAAGCCTTGGGTTCGTACTTTTAGTTGTGTAAAAGTTTGTCTTACGTAAAATACCAACATTAATTCAAAGATATCATTAATGAGATTGTTTGAATATGTTTCTTCTCTATAAAAGCTTAGAAAATAAGAATAAAATTCTCTAAATTTCATAATTTTCTGAACTTTTTATTTGTTTTAAGTCATTATGAGAAGATTTGTCCATATATGTAGTGTTGATACTCCAGGGCAATCATGCTGAGAAGCACATATTCTACAGACTGCCGGGATCGAAAACACGTGAATGTAAGTTTTATGTAATGGGGCATCATCTTCGAAATTGTTTACGGATTAATAATTTTTTTTGGAATGAGAATATATTTAAAATATTTTCCCACGTTTAAGTCAGGATGATTGAGGTATTTAATATAATTGAAAACATTCAGGATTTGATAATTGAGGTATTTAATATAATTGAAAACATTTCTTTCATTTATAATAATGTCAACTTATTTATAAAAGTGAGGAAGGTCATTGTTTCAAATTTAAGGAAGGTCATTGTTTGAAATGGACCTAGATTAATAAGATTTTTTTTGGATTAATCTTGTTTAGTTTGGTAATATTGTGACTGATTAGTATATTTAATTCATTTTAATCGTTTTTTATTTACATTACAAGAAAATCATTAAATAATACTTAATTTAGAGACTAAAAATAATTAATTACTATATTAACTATTTAGAAACAAAAATAATTATTACAAGAAAATTATTAAATAATGACTAATTTAGAGATCAAATTAATTACTCATTAGATTGACTAATTTAAACACTATTTTATAAATTAAATATTATTTGATATAATTAATTATTATATTTTCTATAGATAATTATTATAAAAGATAATTATTTAATTTTAGATAATTTTTTATTTTTTATTAATATATAATTAGAAATATTTTTCTAAGTTACTTTTAATCAATTTAAAATATTATTTGAATTAAAAAATTATAAATTAATTTTTATGAATATTTATTTAAATCAATTATTGTGTTCAATATGTTCTAGGTTGAATTTACTTTACGTCTACATTCAATATGTTATACGTTTGCATGTTCAATATGCTTATGTTTACATGTTTAATATGTTCTACTTCTACGTCCAATTTGCATCTATTTGCATCATTGTTCAATCTACGTTACGTTTAATATGTTCCTCTACGTCTACTTTCAATCTGCGATGTTCACGTTCAATCTGCATTCTCTACGTTATCCATGTTCAATGTGTGCATTCTCTACATACGCTTGATTTGCATTATACACAGGTTCACTTCGTTCGTTCTTCTTGTTCTCTCTATTCTCACGCCAAATACTAATGTTCGTCTTTTTTCGTATATATTTTCGATTCTCTCAAATTAAAAACTCGATTCATTTTTCTTACTATAAATCAATGTTTCATTCTTCTAATTTTGCATTGGCTTAAATGGACGAAGGAATTCAAATTAAGTTATGCGTATTTTGTTCCTGATTGTTGGTTCGTAAAAGTAAGTTTTTGTACTCAAACTTTGAAAACTTTCTGTAATGTATTATTATGAGAAAAACTTAGAGAAACCCTTAATAGTTGGCTTAACCTCTGTAAGGAACCCTACTCTAACTAGTTCATCGTTTCCATGCAAAACTTCTTTCACACACTTCATTGTTCACGGCATTCTCAACGGAGTATTCACCATACTTCATTGCTTTCACATCCTCAAGGAGCTTCCTTCTTCCATTCAATCTGTGCAAATCTTCTCCAAGACTCTTCTTCTTCACATTGAACGACATTGAAACAAAAGCACCAAGGAAGCTTTCCATCACTTATGGCCTCTGAGTTCTCCTCAATGGTGATGTACTTCACTACGCGAGCTCACAAGGCATCCACATTTTCTACGAGGTCAGCAAAAACAGAGTATCAAGAAAAAGACTTGGTCTCTAGCTTATTGTGAGGGAATGCATGATAACTGTTGGATGTAGATTTGAAATGTTGAGGCAAGCCTTCGCAAAACGAGTCATAAATTGTCTCAGGGACTTAGTTTTTCCTTGGACATCATGTTGGAGAGATGCTAAGGAGGTTGCAATGGGTTTGTTATCGACAAACCGAACTATAAACCAAGCACATAGGGTCTGAAAAGAATCAACTGAATTCTAAGACAGTGAGTAATACCATTCTAGGGTTGGTCCTTTAAGAGTGGTGGGGAATAACCTACAATGGACCCTCAAGTCCCTACAGAAGATATTGGTCTGGATGAGGTAGGCCTTCACATGGGCATCTTGATCTGAGGAGTCGTCATACAAATCCATTTGTGTCACTTTCCACTTATTAAGAAGTTGAGCTTGCATGACTTCCTCATTGAAAGGGGTGGAAACCCTTAAAGTGGGCTTCCATTTCACGTTGAGACAAGGTGCTGGCATAGCTTTGAAGGACATTTGTTGGTCCCATTCTCACCAGGCTTTTATAACCCTAGCATGCTAGCGATCGTCCAAAAGTACCTCATTGAGGGTGCGATCGACAACTCAAGATTGACCACCGACTTGGGTCCCTTACACTTGAGTTAGAACTCTCGACTCATGTTGATGGGTGACCTACTTTTCCAAAAATGTGGTTCGAGATTCATGACTTGTTCAAGACGTCGAGCCTATGAGTTTTGTGGTCACGTGCTTTGTTGAGATCAATATGTAATTTAATTTTGTTGTAGTGTGGCAATTTGTTCAATGAGCATTGCATTGTTGACGAATTCTTTCTGCACCCCAATACCCTTATCCTGCACCTCCATAAGTTTTGAAAATGTCAAAATTGTCCTTGTAAAAATGATCAAAAGGACCTTTTGTTTTTTTTAAAAAATAAATATTGAACCGGATGCCCCGTGTCCAATTTACAATTTTTTTCAAAATGTAAACCGGATGGGGGGCCACCTGATTCACATTTCCAAACGAAAATGTAAACCGGATGACATCCTATTCGGTTTACATTTTTGGAAAAAAAATTGTAAATCGGACGTCTGATTCACATTTTCATTTGTAAATGTGAATTAGATGGCCCTCATCTGGTTTACATTTTGGTTTTTTTCTAGAATGTAAACCGGACATGGGACATCCGGTTCATACGAAATTCGTCTTCTTCGATGCAGATTCACCGTCGACTGCAATCCAATCATCAAATTAATTACTCTAATCATGAATATCACTCAAATTGCTAATAAACATAAAAAATATTTACTTTTCACTTGTTTAAAGCTTTAATTCAAATTGAAGCAAATACGCAGCTTCTCCCAGATCTGCGATGTGGACCTTGCAGACTCTCACCCATACACAAATCGCTTTTGTTGACGATGAAGGTGAAAGACATATACAATGACTGAATCAAATGCTACAGTGAAATAGTGAATCGGATGCAAGCAAAGGAACAATGAAACGGATAAGAGTGATTAAGGAAGTGAACGGGAATAAAAGACATTTTAGTCTTTTACCATTTATCATTTAAGGTCATATTTGTATTTTTCACTAACTATGGAGGTGCTGGACGAGGATATTAGGGTGGAGGAAGAATTGGTGTGCGTTGTCTTGCAAATCCTCACACAAGTTGATAATGAGGTCTTGCACATTGGTCTAAATATGGATCTTGATGACATCAAGAGAAGATGGGTCCTTATCACATACTACAAAAGTTAAAATGTTAGTTTCACTTCTTGGGAACACTATTTGAATTGTGATATGTTTTCCTAGATCCTACAGTAAATTTAAAACTGACTTATTCTCTTCTTACAATGAAGAGTACTATCTATTAGAATGAATGTGAACTGTAAACTCCAAATATTCTTATTAAGATTAGAATTGACTTATTCACTTCTCACGATTAATTTTCATAGTATTATTTACTAAAACACTGAATTTGATAGTAAATTCCAAATATTCTTACTAGGACCAGAGTTAGAACTATGTAACATTTACTTATGAAGAATTCAACCATAATCATCATGCTCAACAACGACCTTCAAAAAGGTCTCACAAGCTTTTTTTGATCACTTTTATTATCGTGTTTCAAGAAGAAATCTACCTAAAATTATTTTTTTAAGACTCATAACAGCATAAGGATGAAAAATTAAGCGAGCAAGTATGAAATTAAAAATATAAAGATAAATGTTAAATGATCAAGTATGAAATTTAAAAAGTACTTCCTAAAGATCGAGACTCTATATGTATTTAAACTTGACAAGTAGTTATAACATTATAAGCTATTAAATCTAATAATAGAAATCAGTCTTGAAATAATTAATATTATTTAGATCTACAAACAGTTACCTATATATATTACAAGTGCATGACATTAAATTAGTTATTATACATTCTTTTTATTGAGTATTATTACATTACAATCCGAAATACGTTGAAAACTATTCCAAACTACATAACATTCATATGCATTCGTATCTATGGTTTGTTGAGTAGAATGAATAATCTAAGTTTACTTTAATACTTTAACAACCACTAGAATATTTACACAGACACCAAATATGTCAGTACGATTCACACAAAGATTCACTGATAATAAAAGAGGCAATCAGACGTTAGCCAAAAGATGGGTCCATTGGCAACTACACTTGGGCAATCCATTACAATGTCCTGCAGATGTCTGACAAGACATGGCGTTCAGAATACATGAATCAAAACAGAGGAAAATGTGGACCGCATCCAAAATATACATATTCCAAAAAAACATGCTTAATAGCATTTGGGTATATCCAAGCTAGACAAAAAGTTAGCCATACACACATACATGGTCAAGTCCACCAAAACAAAAGTACCAGGGCCTACCAAACCTACGTCATTTTAAGGGCGCCTCTAAATAGTGAATTTCCCAATATCTCTGTAGCAGAAGGGCGCTTAAGAGGATCAGGGTCCATCATGACCTATAAGTCAATCACCAAAAACTCGTTTAAGTCAACCAAAACAAACATCAAATTATAATACAGCAGCAGCAACATTATTTTCAACACTTTCACGATTTCATTAAAGAACACATGTTAAAAACTGAATGGGAAATAAGAAAATGTCTAGTTAAAATTAAATTCTCATCGTATTTCCAACGCATTTAGCATGATTTCTAAAAAACCTTGACAAGACCCGATTTTAAATGTCACAATGGCAATATGACTCAACAATAAATACAGAAGCGACATAATTGACAGTTAACATTTCCTAGATTATCCCACTTACAGCTTACATGTTTAAATAGATCCAAAAATATATTTGACATAACTAAATAACAAACAAAGCATATAATAAACAATTCTTTTGTATGTGAGCATGTCTAGTTTCTTCACTGAAGTGTACCCCCACTGGACTTCCCATTACTGGTATCACATTCGCTAAACATTCAAAACACTGAAAGAAAAATTTAGAAACAAGGGAACAAATAATCATTGGATTATTCTAACACTCAAGCCAAAACAAGTTCGACCGGATTTCAGGTAAAAATAGAATGAAAAGAAGCACCTTAAGCAAGTTTTGAAATTGCAGTGTAACTCCTGGCAAGTGTGGCACCTTTCCCTCTCTAAGAATAGAGAACTGGGTTTCTGCTTCTGGTAAGCGCGACCTACGTATTAAGTCAAACATAGAAACTCCTAGGGAGAAGATATCAGCCTTGTCGAGGTGATCATAATTCTCATTGAGAACTTCTTGAGCTATGAAACGCGCATCACCCTCTTCAATAAGCAAGGTATTATCGATTACACTTGCACATCCAAAATCACCAAGCTTATAGACACCACTTTTGACATAAATATTTTCCGGCTTAACATCAAGATGAGCTATTCCTTTCCCATGTATAAATTGCAATGCACTAGCAACCTGAGCCAAAATTAACACCTCCAATCAAACCATGATCACCAATCAGATGCAACAGATCTAGTGAAAAAATTTAAGGAGACATGAGTAAATGACAACTTTGGTCTTATGGAACAAATGAGTGCTGCTAGTTTAGTCTTCAAAAGAACGACAAAGTTATTTATTTGTCTGTAAATATATAAGTCAGGCAATTGGGTCATATTGTTAAGTTTTCCGCGACTATACAGTCATAAAAATGTATTTTAAGAATCATTTGACAGTATTAGGAACTAATTTGTGGATCAATTTGTATGTTCCACACAGATTTATCAAAATTTAGATGATTAAATTGATAACCTCTCACACATTCAAGGACCAGATGGATCATTTATCTAATGGAGTGTATATAAAATGAGGCTCACCTGATATAAAGCTTCTATTTCATGCCTTTCAGTAAGCAATGCTGGGCAAGTTTTACTGGACAAGCTGTGATCACATAGCTCCAACTGAATATTCAGTTGTCCATCTTCCGACCAAGCAGAATAATATCCCACAATGTTCTCATGGAAACCTAAAGAAGAAAGGAGCTAAATATGACTAAAGAAACTATATGAAAGTCATGATAGAATAAAACAAGAGCTGTAAACGTAAAATAGAAACCTATGGCAGCCATGGCTTGAACTTCAAAATAAGCTCTAAGCCTACAAATGATAAAATATCAGTGTAAAATAAAACAAACACAATGAGCAATCACATCCATAGGTATGATACTGATGCTACCTTTCTTTATGCATGCACACATTCTTGGTGATACGTTTCACAGCATACAGGCAGCCATCTAGTCGCCTCATTACCTTAAAAACATCGCCAAAGTTTCCTCTACCAATTCGCTGGTAACAAAAGGAAAAAGTTACACATGCTATGAAAACCAAATTATGTACTGCAGCCAGTGAATACCAATCCAAAACAACTCATGTCAAACAGTCACAATTTCTTTCTGAAACAAAATACCTTAAACTCATAAAAGTCGTCGTGGTAGCGTGAAACACCTCCAATACCATGATATGCAGTGTAGCGGCCTGCATTGTGTGCATATTTATAATTATATGCAGGCGTACAAAGTTAAACATTTGTCATTTAGTCCTTAAGGTGAAATTAAAACAGCCAAACAAAATAAAATCCAAATCATTCGAGCAACATATCTAGCTGTACCATCGTCAAATCTAGATCTTTGGATTCTAAAAGGCCGCTGTTCCTCTTCAGAAAGGGTTGTCAAATAGCGGTTTCTAATGCAAGGAGGAGGCACAACCCTGCGACGCAATGCAAGTGCAGAACGTGACACATAACTTCGAGTCGTCGGCTTATATTCGACTTCCTCTCCAACAAAGTCCTTCCCAAGTTCCACAGCTGCCTTATCATCACCACAAGACGGAGAACTGAGAGTATCTCCTGGGATACCATCATCTATTGCAAACACAAGGAGAAAGTGTTCACCACAATGACCAAATAATTATTGTTATTTCCCAAAAGAAAATCACTTAAAAATATACTTATGCATTACTTAACTTCACACAATACTTTCTTCATTTCAAAATAACTATCCTTACAGTGTTTTTTTATCCAAAACAACAGCGTTCAAGGTTACTGTAATGATTCTCTCCAGTTATAACCCCAATAACAGTTAAAAATCAAATTTTTTTGGCTAGAATAACACTAAAAAGAGTTTTTTTTTCAAAGGCATAGTAATGATCATATTCTAAAACGGAGAAACAGCAAACAAAACGTATTCTTACCCATTCGGCATCTCTTGGTTTTTGAAGTAGTTGGCTTCTCTGGTGACGTGGGGCAAGGGGCATCTTCCTCCTCCTAAAAGAAAAAACAAAAACAACGTATGTGAATAGCAATACAAACATAAGCATAAGTATACAATGAAGTATATGTCACCATGTCGACGTTGGAATGGAAGCCTTTCAAAGGAAACTGGTTTTCTGGAGTTAAGTAATCTGGCGTGCTGGGAAAGAGAAAGAAGAGTGAGAGTTATAGAGAGAGAAGGTTGAAGACGCATATGAAGGGAGTAAGAGCGTTGGTACCAGAAGAGTTCTTGGCTGAGAATGAGGTCGTCATGGTTAACGTCGTCGGTGACGGTAGAAGGCACCAACTCCTGCTTCTCGTTCTCCTTTTTCTCATTCATCTTGGTCGCTGTGAAGTGTGGAAGAAGAACCGCTTCAGTTCCTTTCTACCGTGTTTGGTGGAGTTACTTTCTCGTACAGAATCAAGTTTCATCCTAACCGTTTCTTTTGCTTTTACAAAAGCAAGTTTCATCTTAACAGTTCATTTTATTAGACGTACACTCAGATTAGATGGTACGTTCAGGTTGGGAATTCGAAGAGTTATCAACCGATGTATGAAAGATTGAAGAGACGCGTAGCAGGTAAAATGGGTGCGCAGCAGTAGATTTAAATACGGTGCTGATTTATAAATTTATATATTTTATTTTTATAATAAATTAAATGAAAATGTTCCGTCGTGCATTGATTAAAAACATTGACATAATATCTTTAATTTTAAATATTAAATTATTT
>Ga0123340_1001303_pt1 | contig 20400 bp, 9 predicted proteins | sample SirMexnodulemix_FD_89961 | JGI IMG/M metagenome (GOLD analysis project Ga0123340, IMG submission 89961) | Root nodule microbial communities of legume samples collected from Mexico - Siratro Mexico nodule mix | ecosystem: Host-associated > Plants > Roots > Nodule | place: Mexico: Nepantla... | reverse complement strand
TTCTTTTTTTTTTTTTTTTTTTTTTTTTTTTTTGTGGAAAGATAGTTGTAGTCTTCTAGACCCTAGTTGAAGCTCCCAAATTTATACTTGCTTTTGAAATTTAAATGTTGAGTTGTGACTTCAGTGTTTGAGTCTAAAAAGAAAGAAATAAAAGATCCAAGATTGGTTGTACTCAACAACTAGATAAAGCCAAAAAAGTGGGTACCCTCAAATTCTTGGTCTTTTATTATGTGGGGATAAATGTGTACCCTTTTTTCTGCCATTTCTCAAAGAACATACAAGCTGCCAATGTGTGGCTTTGCAGATAGGGTAGGGAATCATGTATCCACGGGACCCTAACATTTTCATGCTAGAGATTACCTTTTGTTTGGATTTATATATATGTATGTACATGTGATCATGTATATATATTATGTGTTAAAATATTTTTAAATTTGTCTATAAATGCCCCTTTTTAATTTCACTAATTTGAAGTGAACCATTTTTTATCCTCCAAGTAGTTTGGATAGGTTTTGTATATGGACAAAAGTTGTTTAGGTAGAGCTTGAAAGATAAAAAAAAATGATACATTTCAAATTGGAAAGACCAAAAAACATTAAACTAAAATTAAAGAGATTTGAACAAAATGAAAAGGAGACTTCTACAAGTTATTAAGAAATTTGTATTGATTAGTGATACATTTATAATATGATTGAATAAACCTTTTCATAAATCTTTGAAGAGAAGAAATAAAACAAGAAAGTAAGTTTCTTTTCATAAATTAAAATTGACAAAAAAAACCCATTAGGGTGTTATGATACAATTGAATAAAAAGGTTTAGAAAAAAAGATGTGAAGTAAGAGAAGTTAATAATGATTGTGATGGGATGGCCCTTAACTTTTGGGGTGCAGATAGGACATATGGGGAGCGGGGGAATGAAGGAGACCCCTAGAGTGGTGGGTCATTCCACAACTACTATCATATTTGTATGGTCAATGTGTCTATACTTGTGTTATTCCAACAATTTTAAACCTAATCTATTGCTGCAGTTGGGGTAGTTGAATCCACCCATTTTCCAATGTCCTTGTGGGGGAACCCTTCAATTATTGCACTACTTCATGTGTGAACCCACATAACTTCACACAAATGCAACATTTAATCATCTCACTAGCTTAAGAAATAAAACACCCAAATCTCACAAGCATTAATTTAGGGTTAAGTATGATAAATTAACCCTAAATCTTATTTACATTCTTTCCAAGATTCTCTACTAATCTCATTCAAGAACAAATTTATATAAAAAGTTTAAGTTTTAACTCAACTTTAAATATAAGTTTGAGTATATTTTTCATTTTAATTATTTTTATTCAATGCAATACTTTTAATTTATTGAATTTCTAAAATTACTCGTTAGCGAAATTATTGATAAGTAAATAGTTTATCCAATGAGAATAAGAAAATGTTAAATATACAGGGTAGTTTTCACACTGGTTTTTAATTTGATTTATATTTGCATTAAATTATTAAGTAAGTCTCGAAAAATGTAGAATGTCATCGTTTTGATTTTTACTGTTATGCCTTATGTGTTCTTAATTTAATCCCTACATGGTAATGTATTTTTAATTTGCTTCTTATACATTTAATAAATTCCTATATGTAGTAACTAAATTAAAAAAATTTGTCATGTATAAATATATAGAAACTAAATTATATCTTTTAAAACAATTATATTCATATTTAATATCTATAGTGCATGTTTGGTTCTGATTTCTAATGTGATTATTGATGTTTAATGGAAGTAAATCCCGTTTAAGAAAGTAATTAAGCGTGATAAATATAGCGAAAGTAAGCACATTAACAATAATAACAATAATAGTAATTTCATTAATTTTTATAATAATTATTTTCTAAAAAAAAAAAAACTGACGCGTATATTTTGTATTAATTAACACTCTAAACAATTATAAAGACAGTGTATAAAATTAATCTCTTTGTGATGGTAAATCAACGTATTAGTTAATGATGCAACTAGGGTTAATTTATTGTATTAACCGTGAAGTGAAGTTTTGAATTTTAAGTTTAGTAGTAAGTGAGTTTTGAATCAGATCTCACACACTGCCAAATTAGTCAATGATTTTGAGATTCGTTAATAACAATTAGTTTCTTTGTTTACCATGAGAAGATAGTTTTGCACACACGCAAGAACACTTCAATAAATGGTCATTATAAAACATGGTAGTTAAACCATTTCCTTCACCATCACAAAATCTATAGTTGCATCACATCTCCTTTGATGTGTTAGTTTGACCATTTTTTATTCGACTTCAAAATTCGAGCTTCTTATTTTACCAAAAATGGTGCTTGTTGGGGTTTACTAAGAGCTCATCATTATAAAATTATAAATGTGATTTTGTTAGACCAAAATAAATTCCATGAAGTCTATTTATTGGTGAGGAGAATATTATCTCCATTTCTAAGTATTTATTTAAGAAATATATTTTTATAAATGATTAATTAAAACACTGATATGAGTCTTGTAAAACCATTTTATTAGAGTAAAAATTAGGAAAATATATTAAGAATGATGTGGAACATTAAAACTCACAAAAATTAAATTAAAACTTAATAAATAGATGCTCTGGTAGTATTAAATTGAATAAAAAAACTGATATTTTTAATGCAATTTATTGATTTATTATCTGCAATTTAAGTAAATGGGTATCATTTTCAGTTAATATAGTAATCCATTCCTTAAATTTCTAAATAATTACAAAGATGTTTGAGTTAATCTCATTAATTTTTTTTAGCTTCTGCAGTACACGTAATTTACATCCCTTATTTCACATATTCAATAGCCTAAATCGGTATAAATAAAAAAAGAAATGTATCATGTTGCTAATGGGGGTGTTCAATTTGAGAATAAGGAAAAAAAAATCCAAAAATTGCACATGTAAGGAAATGTTTATTTTATGCCAAATTTGGTCAAACTACATTCTATTTTCATCCATTTTCTGAAAATAGAAAAGCATTATTAACATTACCTAAATAATTACATAATTAAAATGTTTTATAAAGAAAGACAACGTGTATGTCACTTGAATAAACTGATAAAGACTTTGTACCTTTTCTGAAAGAAAATTTTTTAAGAGAAGAAAAAAGAAAATAATTCTTATTTAAGAAAAATCTTAACCATTAATTCACTTTAATTTCACAATTTATATCATAGACGTAAATGTGGTAAAATTCTTATGATGGAAATTATCTCCATCTAATGAACACATGCAGATTAATATTTTGTTGCATAACTTGAAGGGGTATATATTATTTACTAAAAATTTATTTATTTCTTTGTATGATTTGATTATAATAGGAAATGATTAAAAAGTAAAATAATAATAATACCAATAATAATTAGTATCTTCTTCAAAGTAAAAAGAATCGGAAACAAATGTTATATAATAAATAAATGTAGTAGTTTTATTTTTAATGTTTTGATAATAATAGGAAAGGATTAATAAGTAAAATAATAATATGGTAATGATAAGTATTATTACTATCTTCTTCAGAGTATAAAAATTAGAATCAAATATTAGATAATAAATAAATATGGTAGTTTTATTTTCTTTCTTTTTATGTTTTGATGATAATAGGAAAGGATAAATAAGTAAAATAATATCAATCATAGTAATAAAAGTAATAATTATTACTATTATTATTTTTCATTTCCAGAGTATCAAAATTGAAACCAAATATTAAATAATAAATAACTATACTATAATAGAAAAAAAGGAAAATGAAATAAAAAAATACGATAAATTTTAAGTATAATTTTTTAAATTAAAATTCTATGACTATTGTAAATGTAAACCTACTAATATGATTGTAACCAACTCCAAATCAACTTAGTAAGCTTTTATAAATAAAAATTTAATGATGAAAAATATAGTTAAATTAAATAATATATTTTTGTTTAACAAAGGTTAGTTATTATTGAAAAATTAATAAATCGATAAAAATGTATATTATCTTTTCTTAATGAATATAGAACTTACAAATCTGTAGTTGTTATAATGAAATGGATGAAATAAAAATTGTTTTATATTAATAAATATATTTGAATTTGTATTCCCAAACCATATTGGTTGCTTGATATTACTTAATGTTATTATAAATTAAAAAAAGTTGTATATCTTTTCACCCTTCAGTATATTTTTTTATATTACTCGATAAAATTATCTTATTTTTCTTTAATGTTCTTACATTATTCATCATTATAAAAAGATTTTATTAATGAAAATTTTTAATGTCATTTTTGAATTATAATAAGTACTTAAAATCCTCACCCTTAACAACAAATATATAAAGTTACTTCTAACTTTCTCATTTACCTCTTTTGAGATAAAAATTTAGACATATTCCTTTTACTAAGTTACTTTTATCTTTTTTACATATTTTTTAAATATCATACTTGACTACAACAAAAAAAAGTTGCTTAAGATATAATGATAATTCTTAAAAAGAGAGGATGTACAAATAAAACTCTTTCTTGAGGAGGCAATAGTTTTATGGAGTAAAAATTTTACAAATATGATACATTCTCTTTATATTGTCTATAATATATTTTATGACCTTGTACCTAAAAGCTTGAGAAAAAAATGCATGTAAAGTATGTTGATATTCTATGTATGATTGTTAATTGGGTTTGCATTGAGAGCTTTATATATATAAACCACTTAGGTAAAATCATTATGACATGTGTGTAAGTTGATAGTCTTGTAACTTGTATAGGAATTTTGAAAATTCCTAACTTTAAAGTATCTTTAATTTTGAAAATTCTTTCCTTATACTGACACACTATTTTGAACATATAACAATGAAAAGTTGATATGTGTTTGCCAAGACTTTTATAGGAATTCATGAATCAACATGTTGATTACTTCTTGATCTAACCATTTTGAAACTAATTGTGTGCTTGAATTTTGTCTTAAGCCTTTTATTTTCTATGGTATATCCTATCAAAAAATATTGTCTAGGAATCGTCTATGAAAAATAGTTTGATAACTTGATAAAAATTAATCTTCTTATAATAATAACTTGTAGTTTTTTTTATAAAATACTTAAAAAAATATATTAGTTTATCAAGCTTAAAAATATTGTTGGTTATAATAAAACTTGTTAATCACTAGACTACCATAAATCTAGGTTTAATACTATCTTCCTCCATCCATTAAGCTTAAGTTGTTGACACACATTAAACTTATACATGTCATCACAAAGCCAATTTGCATTGAAAGATGAAGGAAGTTGAGAAGTGAAAGATTTTCATATTTGTATGAAAAGAAGTCCTTATTTTCATTTCTCTATTTAGAATCTAAATAGTTGTATTTTAGTAATCAAAATCCTTTTTCACCCTTAATGTGACTGTGGCTAACTCCCTTAACAATTATGAAATTTTCACAAAATGAATTATTTACCTCTTCAACCACAGTTATATAACAAACAAACAATAACATTGACTCAAGAAATATTCAATAAAATAAATATATATATTCACGAGTATCATAAAATCTAACCGTAAATAGTATTAATAAAAAAAAATCCAAACATGTAACGCAGTGATGAAAAAAAAAAATGATTTTAATGAAAAATCTAAGAAAAGAGAGAGGCATAAAAGGATAATGGTGGCGTTTAGATTTTGGAGAGTTCAAACTGTGCTTGTCTCTCCCGCTCTCACTCACGCTCCGCTTTTATTACTACTCACTATTATCTATCTCCCTCTCACTCTCTCTTCAATTTCTGCTTTATCTCTCACTCTTTCACTCTCTCACTCTGTCAATCTTTCAAGCACAAGGTGCTCACACATGAGAGCAGAGTAAGCACTTTCTCAACAAACTTCTTCCAGAACCTTCCTTCACTCTTTCCATTCCACCGCTATTTCTCACAGTTCTCATTCACAGATCTAACCACCATTACCACAATTTAACCTATAGTTTTAAATTTCACGCAATTCTCACGCGCATATACAATCATCACAACGCTGTCTGAATTTCTAGAGATAGGCTTTTCATGAGCTTCAACAGCTAGTGTTGTTCTGCTTTTTTCGTTGCTTAAATTGTTGTCCATGTTTCTTACGGTGTTTTGTTGTTGATTTTCAGGCTGGTGTTCGTCTTTGAGGTATGAATGATGGATAGAGAGAATGCTGTAATCTGTGGTGCCGTGAGAGACGGTGTGAGAGTGACGCGAGCAATGGCTAGAGCTTTGAGAGAGGTCTCTGCCTCTTCGAGACCGTGCTTTAAGAAACAGCGCAAATTGGAAAAGAGCAGTAGAGCAGCGCTGACAGATGTAACCAATGAACACAGAAAACCGCAGCAGCTCAGTGTCTCTGCTGCGTCCAACGTTCAGGTATACGTGTGAGTTGAATTGTGGTTTTGGAGTTGGAATTTTTGTTTTGTGTGGTCGGCATACCCCTAGAAACCTTAGCAATGTGGCCATAATCGCAGTCTTGAATCGTTTTTTAAAAACCTGTGATCCACTGCTTTTTTATTTTATTTTATTTTTCCTGACACGCATGGACTTCTACGATTGTGCAAAGTCATCCATTGCAGTGTAAATTCAAATCACATGAATTGTCAAGCGTGCATAATTGCAGCAATAAAACCACGGCTGGGCCCAACTGCCACTTTTTTGTAAAAAAATAAATAAAGATTCATGGTTCGATTTTTCTACTTTATCTCTTTGAGGTTGAGTGGGTGGATAATGTGGGATATTTTAAAGGAAATGCGGGAGGCATCTGGTGAGGTGGAAAACTACACATAATCTTACAATAAATAAAAATTTATCCAGCTTTACAACGAAAAGATACAGGTAGTTAGAATAACTTATAATTCTTTTCTGCATTCGTCCAATGGTTTTGAGTTTTATCCTTGAGAAAACAATCGTTAGCAAGACTCTGTTTACCTCTGACTACGTCGATTAGTCTGAAGTGAAAACTTGAGTTATTTGTGGGCCATGTTCATGGACCTAAAGAATATAATAATTTCATACCACAGTTCAGATTGCAGCTGGCACTATACTTGTAACCGCAATGGTTACTATTGAAACTGCGATTTTTATAACTATTAATTGTGCATAAGATAGTTTTGAATTTGTAATGCTCCAGCACTTCGATTTACAACTATTAATTGTGCATATGATAGTTTTGAATTTGTAACGCTCCAACACTTCGATTCTTATAAAAAATAAGTCAGAGATTGGCGAGGTTATTTTTTTAAGTTGCCTGACTCAAGTTAGTTATATCGCGCATTATATAGAAAAGAGGAGGTCATAAGAAGCGAAGCACAAAGGGAGCTTCCAATGTCCCCATGCAAGTTTTGTCAACTCGAGATGTTCGAGCAAAGTCAGCGAAAGATTTATCCGCGCTATCGGTGGTACGGTCACATGATGCTGTTGTTGCTGAAGGGCTGGAAAGCAGAGAGCTAGTGCAACCTTCTATGTCTGTAATGCAGGACTCTATGAAATCTGATGGATTCCTTGGCTCTCCGAACAAAGGTTTTTCAATAATTTCGTGTCACTGCTAGTATGCATTTCTGCTGTACTAGACTATAGTTATTGGATTAATGAGATGATGATTGTAAAATTGACATTTATAATCGTACTTGTCTTGTTGGAATAAGGTAACTGTTTCTTTGTAACACAGTCTGTACATTTTTCTTCTGCATGTTCATTTTTAATTGTTTACTGACATGTATAATTTTTTTTGCAGTTTATTAACATATCATCTTAAATATTCCACCATATCTATTATTACCTAGAAGCACTGAATGCTATCTGATTATAGGCCTTAATATAGAAGCTATTTATCACTTTACCTGATGGCTGTTTATGTATTTTATGCTTATAATATGGATTTAATTTGAATATAACTGTCATCCACCCATAGATTGTCATGCATAGAAATATTATTGACTTTTTTGTAATAACTACTTTAAACGTCATACCTAGTGTATTTTTTAATTGGTTGACATCGTAAAAATCTTATAACTGACACCATACAAAAATTAAACTCTATAGAAGGAACTTCAAGTTCTTAAGAGTTACAAATTATGTGATTGGCATCATTAAAATTTTTACAAGAAAGGTAATATGCAAGTTAGCTATTCATAAATTCCTGATTTCATTAATTATATGTTGATCGACTATGCAGATATGGATATGATTTCAGAGAAACTAAAACATTCGGATGGTTTGGGCATTGTGGACATTGATTCAGTGGAGTTAAAGGATCCTCAAGTTTGGAGTTCATATGCCCCTGATATATACAATAATATACGTGTCAGAGAGGTTAGTGTTGTAGACATGTCACTTTATATTTGGATTGTTGCTCCTAGTTGACTGGTCGGCAGCTTATGTTCTTAACTATACAGACTATATGGAACTTAGGAAAAACTGGATAAGTTTCACTGGAAAAAAATTGATAATAAGTTTTGGTTAAATATTTCCAGTTTGAAAGGAGACTAACCGATTACATGGGCGAGCTGCAGAAAGATATCACTCCAAGCATGCGCGCCATTCTGGTTGATTGGCTTGTGGAGGTTAGTCTCATGGCAGTTTTTAAATCTTTACTACTTGAAAACTTAAGCTTTTTTCCCTTGTTGTCACTTGTTGAAAATTTCTGTCTGTGTAGCTCAACTGCCTGAATGTAATGATTGCTCTTTGTGTAATTTTGACGGTTTCACTTCTTTGATTGTTCCTCTAGTTTATTGCAGAGAAGCTTTTAAAATAATCAATTAGACAGTACCAACCCATGTTTTTTTTATTCACGGTTAAACTTTTGAATACTCTCCAACCATGTTACTTTTTTCAGTTAACCTCAAATTTCTAACTCAAGTTTCCTTTTCTTCTACATGTACTAGTTTTATAATTTCACAAAACCTGGTGTTAAATTTCAGTACTAGCTTCAATGTCATCTCAAGCATTATCAATTTGTCACTATGCCTTTGGCAATTATGAACAAAAAATATTGCCAATGCATTCTCATGGACGGCTTTCAATGGAAACAGTTGAATATACAGAGAAGAGCTGAAGTTTTATATCTTATTAATTATCCATGATAAAGGCACATTATAAATAAAGTAAAAAGAAATCTTTAAATGCTGTTACCTGAGTTGCGTGAATCTTTGGCTGCTGAATGGGTTATAGCTGAAGCTTTGTTATATCCTCTTTTCAGGTTTCTGAGGAATATAAGCTAGTTCCAGATACTCTTTACCTTACTGTGAATCTCATTGATCGGTTTCTTTCTCAAAGTTTGATTGAGAAACAAGGACTCCAGTTGTTGGGTGTTACTTGCATGCTGATTGCATCGTAAGTACAATACTTTATAAATGTCCAGTTGGCCCTGATTAAGTAATATGAAAGTTCCACGTATGCTTCTTTAATCTTTTTGATGCTTCTCTCTGAACTCAGAACTATGAATACTGAGGCACTTTATAATGAGGTTGGTATCGCAATATACTTTACATCCTCAATTCAGTGTGACGATCAATTGATGATTATTACTTATTTGTACATCTTTGAATTTTATGAGTTTTTTCATTAACAGGTTTCACATGGTCTAAATTTTACTCTCATGATTCTCTATGATAATGTTGACAAGGTTGTATGCAAATTTTATTTGGATTTCCGTTAATAAATCTGCAACTCACAGCGAATGTGTATGTTTGTTTTGGGCTTGAGTCCCACATTGGAAATGTAGAACTCTAGATTGCGTTTTTTAATGTATTGAGCTCTACAAACTGTCAATCGATATTTGTGGTATGATTCTCGCAGGGATTATAATCACTTTAGAAAGGGGTGGCATTTTTCTTGCTTTGCTTTGCTATTTTTACGTAGCAGTGAAGAGTTTGAATGTAGCAAAATTGCTGTATTATAATTTATTCTAGACTATGTTGATCTTGAATGCTGTTGATGAATCTGACGAGGACAACCGAGAATATAAGATATGATCCCAAATTTTTCAAGAAGTAATGAGGAAATTCTAAATTGCTTGTGTTTTTTTCATGGCTTTTTAAGAAAGTATGAAGAGATTTGTGCTCCTCGAGTTGAAGAATTTTGCTTCATCACAGATAATACGTACACAAAAGCAGAGGTATTGTATTGTTGGAACCTTCGTCTTTTCAAATTGTATTCATTACGGCTGATAGTGACGTATAAAACACCTACTCGTTGGCACTTGATAGGTATTGAAAATGGAGAGTGCGGTTCTAAATCTGTTGCATTTTCAATTATCTGTTCCCACCGCTAAAACATTTCTCAGGTCCGTATTATATATGCAATTTCTATTCAAATGCTCACTACGCATATCCCAAGAGCCGATGTCATGATGCATGCATTTAGCAGATGATATAGTATGGTTTTTTTTATTCACGTTTCTCACTTTCCTAGTAATGTTGCTTGTCAATTATACTCGCGTTGGCAATTGAATGGATACTCGAACACACTAATACTTGTGGTTGAAAAGCTTAGCGAAAATATATGGGAAGTACACTATATTGTTAAATAGAAATAAGACACAATAGTCAAGCTTAATGGAAAATTTTAGAGCACGAGTGATGAATTCTAAGGAAAAACACCCTCGATGTGTGGAACAAAAGTTCGGGTAGTAAAAGCCAACGAGAATAAACTCGATGTAGTAGAATTGAAAACGTTGCTTTGGATGAGCAGACATACTAAACAAGATATGATAAGGTATAACTCTTTTTACCTAAAAGCTTAGCAGTCCAAGTGCCATATTGTGATTATGACTTGGTTTACTTGACCTTTGTCATAGAAGATGTCACCTATAATAATCTTCCCTTCACCAATAGAATCAAACTTGTGACCTTAGCTTTAATATTAATTGTTGGATTCAACATTTATCACTAAGTTATAGTTAAGTTATAGTTGGTAGTCAAGATGTAACTCATTCTGCTTAAGAATGTAATAAGCCAAGCATTACGAAATATTTATTATTGAGATGATAAAAGAAGCATAGGCTTGCTTGATTGAACAAGGGTGATTAGGCCCCCACGTAGAGAGTATCTTGTGGAAGATGACTCAATCACCATCGCAAATGAGGAGAAAAATAATATGCAAAATCATTAGGAAACACTTTTAAGGTGAAGTCATTTGATTCACATACCCATCATGGCGCCGTGGAAAGTGACTTAGTTATTATTGTTGTGTACTTGCCTTGTTTGTCATTTAGTTAAAGTATAACAGCTATGATCATCTTGTCTGCCTTTCAGGAGGTTCATCCTAGCAGCACAATATTCTTGTAAGGTACCGTAGACTGCAGTTGCAATTAAACATCCACAATTTAACTTTTTATTGTGCTTAAAAGGGTTCCAAACAAAACCCACTATTTCGTAAATTTTCCCTGTTATACAGGTTTCTTATGCTGAAGTGGAATTTCTGGCAAATTATTTAGCAGAACTCGCTCTTGTTGAATACAGCTTCTCGCAGTTTCGACCTTCCTTGATAGCTGCGTCTGCTGTATTACTAGCCAGATGGACCCTCGACCAGTCAGAACACCCATGGGTCTGTACTTTAATATGACTATTTGCAAGTTGACAAATTTACCTTATTTGTATGTACATAAATCTAAATTAAAGACTGACCTGTGTATTTACTTTCAGAATTCAACTATGGAACACTATACGAATTACAGAGTGTCAGAACTTAAAACTACTGTCCTTGCACTGGCAGATTTGCAACTTAATACTAAAGGCTGTCCTCTGAATGCTATACGTGAAAAATATAAGCAGCAGAAGGTATAAATACACAGCCAAAAAGATGAACTTGTCGCGTGCTTTACATTTATTTGTTTTACTTTCTTTAATCTACTCTCCTTGTGATTAAAACAAATGAGTTTTAGCCTAATGAAGATGCTAATGACGGTGAATTTTGCTTCCTCTGACAGTTCATGAGTGTGGCAAATTTGTCTCCAAAACCAGTGCAGTCACTTTTTGAGGCTGAAGTATAAAACTGTAAATGATGGTATCCTTGAAGACTAAATATTGACTTTTGGAATTTCAGATACAAGAAAGGTGTATTATCCTTGATTGTAATTATTTATTTGACCATCTAATTCCCATTACAGTCTGATCAATAGCTGTAACTTGTAGGAAAGTACCCAACTCTGGTACTTGCAGATATTGTACTGAGAAATTGTTACATCGTGATACAATTAGAGCAGAAAATTGTAGCTAGTGGCATCTATTTTAAACTTCAGTTTCAGATAGCCATTAGGCAGCAAGTTTTGCAAGTGCTTCATGAGTAGTTTTGTGTCCTACCAACGATCCGCGGTAATAAAAATCGTCTTAAACTGGTCTACGTTTATTGTATCTTTTATTTTATACGACTGCGTCTTATTTAAAAAGGACAACGACAGTAACTTATTTAAAAGGGCATCACGATCTTACTAAGGATTATGATCTTTAAACAATACATAAATATTTTTCTTATTAAGGATTATCAGACTGACTAAACCTTATTATGTGAATTGGATCGCCCATTATTTTCATTATCAAAATTATATCATAAAATGATAAATTATGTTTAAACAAAAGCAATATATTTTGCTTAATTGAATAATACTTGGGACTGTTCTGGTGAACGTAACCATCCATTAGTTTGCATATTTAAAAAAAAAATACAGAATCCAATGACGGAATTATTCATTTTTTTTTTTGTTATTATAACTAGTTAATAATTAATCTCAGGTTGGCTAGTAGACCTTGATAATTAATACAGGTGAGCATGAGCCCTTGATTTGGAACGAAGACTTGCGCCTGATGACTGTAATGTAAGTACAAGTACAACATACACAGAAGATTTTGGAAATGAAGTTACACAGAAAATGGGTTAATTCACTGCATGGTCCTCATCATGTACCACAGTACCAATGAAAACCCTCTCACTTCTTCATCTGGCTACCAGAAGCATCACAGAACACAGGATTCAAAACAAAATGCCAATCCCTATTACCAGCTATTCCACATTTCTTATAATTTTCTACCATAACACAAGGTAAGTGAAAAGAGGATTGAGAATGCAGTATGGACTGCAAGTCAGGACACTAACACTGCAGTATTTTCAATAACAGGCCTGAGACTGGCGGCATGCTCTAGTTGTTTCCATGCCTCCTTCCGCTTCTCTGCTGCAGAGGTCAAGATTGCTTCTTCCTCCTTAAAGTGATTATGACAAGAAATGAATAGCTTCTCATCCATCTCCAAGAACATCTTTCTAATATTGTGCGTTAGGTTCACAACTGCCGGGTTCCAATGGCTTTGAATATTCCTATCTAAAGCTGGAAATATGATGGGCAGGATCACTTGCCGGTTATGTGCAATCAAGTTCACAATGTGGTCATTGTTCCATAAGAACAGGGCCCTTTCAGCTACCTGCAACAATCCATTTTGAATAGACACGGAAAAATGTATCATTCAGCAATTAACAAGCTGGTTAATGGAAACAACAGCCAAAAGTCCCATAAACGTTTGAGGTCCAACTAGAAATTTCAAACACACTCTGGATGACAGCAAACTGCTTTCATAAGACAACTGTTTTCTCAAAATCTTAAGCATGTGAAAACCTTTGTTGGGTAGATATCAAATGTTGAAACTAAATACAGCTATTTAACTGAATTACCATTTATTATACCATTAATAGTTAACTAAATGTCACTATATCTTCCACAGAATTTGCTTCATAAAAGAGGGTACTAGGACACAAATTCATCAGCAGAATTTTACAAATATGGAAAAAGAATGGAGAAGTCTAAGTAAAAGAACTAATCCAACCACATTGCATGACCGATATGCTTGAGATTATCAAGCATTTGCCTACATTTCCATGCTCAAAATATATTACAAAATAAGAAAGATATTATCTCTGCAATCAAGATTGCATTGACATTAATAGCAATAAAAGCTGCCACAACCAGTTAGTGAAAGAAAAAATATAGAACCATGCAAAAGATGGAACATGGATATATTTCTTTTAAGTGAAAAACTAACACAAAACTAGAAGCGTGCAAATGATGAGGATTGACCAAATGAATTCAGTACAGCGATTTTACCTGAAAGTGTAAGCTGTTTATGCAGCATCCAATCCGCCAAAACAAAGGAACCATGATCCTCTGGAACTCTACCATGTTAATTACTTCCAAAATTTCTTCCAGTTCACCCAGAAAGATCACCTCTTTCTGACTATTTGTTGCTGGCCAATATTTCAACAAACCCCTTATGACAATGCTCGCTAACTTGGGCTCCTTCTCTATAAACTGCATAACACAGTAGGACAATTGCTGAAAGTAGACCCCGATTGATTTCGGCTTGTGCAAGGGGACCAAAACCCTCCACAAGAAGATTTTGTGTTCCTCTTTCAAGGGTAAAGCAAACCCAGTAATCACACTCCCAAAAATCTCCAACAACTCACCAATCCCACTGTGCTTCTCAGTCTCAAACACAAAGCGATAAAATATATTGTTAATAGATTTCCGAATATAGGGTCTATGCACCATGAACTTTCCATAAATCCTATGCAGAATCGCCTTCAAGCAATCCCTTTCCCTAGGATCCTCCGAATCAAACAACTCAAGCAATCTGGCAATAAACGAATGATCAATATACTTTTTCGCCACCTTGGCATCAAGGCACGAAGAAGAGATAAACTTAAGCAGCAATTCATACACAAGTTGCAAATGTGGCCAAGCAGGATCAAACATAGGTTCATCATCATCATTCTCACCACCACCTGTCCTATAATTAGGAGGAAAAACTCTAAACAAATTGAAAGCACACATTCTACACAAAGCAAGGATAGCAGGCTCACTAAACTTCATTGTCCCAGAAGCCACAAAATCAACAAGCTCAACCAAAGTCTTCCTTTTCACATCTTTATCTGCAACACTCTTACTGGGGTCACTGAAATCAAACGTGACACAACAAAGACTCAACTTGCTCACGAACAGGTTCATCTTCTCACCATTAGCAACATCCTTAAACGGCACCAAAGGTTCAAATCCGGAAACCATGCTCGCCGGAAACACCGCCGATGACGACGCTCGCTTCGCTGCGGTAGAACTGCCGCCATGTTGTCTTTGGCTTTTGCCGGCGACGCGTGGCGAATCGGAGGAACGCGCCGAGTCACCCCAAGTCGACTCGTCCGAGTCGGTTTTCGACGACTTCCGAGGAAGCTTGCTGAGGATTTGCCTGAGCATTGCAACCCAGAAGCTGAAATCAACGGTTTACAAACCTTTCAGATGACAGCCGAACACATGAAGGAAGAATAGGAAGCAATCGAACCCGAGAGTGTTGATTTGAGCAAAAGTTCTGAAAAGGGGAAGCAGAAACCCTAGATCTCGATCACCGGAAAATCCAAGCAATGGAGGGTCTCCCGTGAAATTAAGATCCGCATTTGAAATGGGTTTACGGAAATTTTGGATTTTTCACTACAGATTGATGGAAAAAATCAAATCTTGAAGGGTGGGGTTTGTAGGTGAAGAAGAACGTGAACGAAAAGAGGAGCCGGTAAAGAAAGAGAAAAAGCGAAACGTTGATCCCAAAAGGATTGAAGAATAATAATAAAAATAATGAAAATTTTAGCTTTGAACCAAAGAATCTGACATTCTCTGAAGACAATTGCACTTCAATTGTTCTTAGGAATGTAGGGAGAAAGAGAAGAGAAAGTTGAGGTTGAAGGTGAGAAAGATAATGAATTTGGTGGCAGTGACAATGGAGCGGTGCAGAGAGTTTGAGTAATTGAGAGAACTCACTGAACGCTTTCTTGATTCTTCTTCTTATGGATCCACCAAGTGAGACTGAAAGGAGAAGAAAGGGAAAAGACAGAATAGTAAAATAAATAAAGTACAATGAGTTTCTATTTTTCTTTTAGTTGAAGTCAAATTTAAAACACAAGTTACTTTTGGTATATTTAATTTTTAATTTTGAAAACTATTATCTATTATTATTATTTAATCTTTAATATTTCGTATTATATAAGTACAACAGTATTCCCTACCAAAATAAATAAATACACCAACATTTCTATCCCAAAAAATGAATGCGATTCATAAATATCAATATACCAAAACAGTGAGAATGAGTGGAGTACAAGGACAAGACAAAGACAAAACCTACCATTAAAAGGAACAATAAAACCACTGGTATACTTAGCAGAGTGAGCCTGATTATTGAAGTCCGTCATTAATTGAAACAAAAATTGTTTCCACTGACGAGAAAGTCCTTGACAATGTTCAGGATTTTACCACTCTGCCATTTTGAATTCACACGAGATGAAGGGAGGGGAAACCCTATGGGAGCTAGCAAAGAGGGCATACGAAATGTTCGCCGAGTCAAAGAAGTGCAACAAGCATTTTTCAGACATGGCAGATTTGAACTTTCTGATGTGCAAGGCAATAGAGAACCCTAGCTTGACGCGAGCGGCCTCACTCAGGACCTCCTTGATGTCAGTGTTTGAGGAGACGGTGGTGGACAACGGCGGTGCTAAACAACGCGAAATCGGAGTTGCGGACTATATGGGGTGCGCCTCCGTGCATGGGGTGGGACCCTCCATTGCGGTTTTTGACACCATTAGGGATGGGAGCTTGGATTGTGTGTGCGTGTACCCTGCACCCTTGCACTCCCGAGAACTGATGCAGGAGCTTGTTGGGAAGATGAAGACCATCCTCGTTGAAGCTGCAAACAGATACAAGGAATAATTTTCCTCAATTTCTCTCTGAACATTTATAGGAAAAAAATTAATATATATATTATGGATTTGGCACTTCTAATTTTAATTTAATTCATATATGTGTAATGTATTATTGATTTGATGATTGTACAAGAAGATACCAAGAACACAAACAAGGTGTTCAAACAGTATCCTTATACAAGTAGTCAAAATTAGCTTCATAACTTCATGGTTCAGAGCTCACAACTTTTGTTACCTACTACTTTGAAGATTTGAAGATACATGAATTATGCTGGTATATAAACTTTTTGGTTGGGACTTTGTATTTTTTTTTTTTTTAATATTCGTTATTAGAAATACTTATTACAAAAGATAAAGGAAAGAATGAAAATCTTCAGTCTCAGAGGATCTAATGCATGCGAGTTAGTCTAACAAATGAACCAATTTTAAACTGATAGCAACCTGTATATAAATCAAAATACTTGATGGATACCAGTGGTTAATCAATTAATACATATTTTTTCCCTTACAATTTTTGTCATCGTTGTATTGTCCTTATTAGGTTATGTATATACCAACATTTATGAATGTTCTAAAGATTTTGTTAAGATCTCATACTTCAGTCTCTCTTAACACTCATAGTAATTTTATCAAGTATAAGTTGCACATCATTAAAATTATTGATATATATCACATAAAATTTAACTACAAAATTTATCATTTCAAGAACTCAAAAGGTAAATTTTTCTCTCTCCGATTGGTACTTGTATACAAATCTTTGTTTGAAAATGTGGCCTAATCATGCTGGTAACATACTAAGAATAGTTGGGTTAAGAAGGACTAGTGAGAGTATATGTCGGTAGGTTAGACACATGGCATTATGGATGGCCAACTTAGTGTTTTTTTTTTTTTTTAACAACAAAAAATGAATGAATAATAAAGCAAACACTTCATGAGTGTTCCAATCCTTATACACACTACCGCATCAAGAAATAAGTGTCTAAGAAACAAATTCACCTTTCTAGACATATTTAAGCACAAATAAACATAAACAAATAAAATACACACAAGAAACTAAAACCATCCAAAAATACATAATGTTAGCAAGGTCACAACTCCCTAATCACTTAACCTGCAAAACCTGGCCACTCTCAGACTTTCACAACAAATCCCACCTTACTAACATGAAAATCTAAGTCATAGCATGTAAGCACACCATCGGATATAAGTGCCAATCCGAGTAAGAAAAAATGGTTCTCTTCAACTTAAACTTAAACCAAAGTCAAACCTTTAACTGAGCTAGACAAAATATTTCTTCAGCATCCACAAGCCCACATTTAAAAACCACCTTATTTCTAAGATTCCATATCTCTGAAATAATAGTCACTCATATTCCTTTCCACACTCTATTAACTCCCTTCTTTTGACTCAATAGACAGTAACTCTAAAAATTAACAGATGTAGACTCATGTCTAACAACCACGTTCCCTACCACCTATCACACATATCCCATACTTATCTTGCCACTCTACATGTATTAAAAGGATGTTTAGCAGTTTCAACATGTTATTGAGAGATTGAGCGATTGACTGATGTGAGGTATTGTTTGGCTTGATTTTGCAGGTACAGAGGTAATGCAGCTTCTCTTTGGGTTGTTGGTGAATTGGGTTCGTGGGTATAACTATAAAAATAAGTTCATAGGTCCAACAAAGGCACAAGCAAGTTAGGCAGCAGTGGTAGGGTGGAATGCGATGACAGCTTTGCGAACACTTCTGGTATGGCACTTTCGATTATAGGGTGTACAACTGCGGAGGAATCATCTAATGGAATTAGCCGTGGTCTTTTGTTGATTGTGTTATATGTTATAGAATTATCACTCTAGCTTTTCTTTTATTAAGCACACAGGTTGGGATCACATCATTCTTGGTTGTGCTATGTTTACTATTACATTATATCTTTTTGTAATAGGGTTCGAATATCTTTTAATTGTTTTCTTATAGTATTTTATTTTTTACTGTTTAAAAAAATAATCGATACATTATCTAACACTTTAATACACTATAAGAAGAAAAAAAATTATTCAAATCAATGTAATTTCATAACTAACAAATGATTTATTTTTAGGCATAAGAACTATATTCAAGGAATCTCTAATATTAAGGTAGAATTTTTATCATTTGTTTGTTTTTAATTGGCTAAAGTCTCATCCTACTTTATCTTTATAAAATTATGTTTTTTTCTTAGGAATTTCACGATAGGATATGTTAAATTTCATCATAACTTAACATAATCAATAAAAATTGTTCTACTTTTTTAACAACTTTTTTATCAAATTGTGTTTTAATTATATGTGATTGATTTTTTCATTATAAGTTTTATTTTTAACTATAGCTAGTGTAGATGGTCAATCACAATGGATGGTCAATCACAATGGATTGACACTAATAAAATTGGTTTCATTTCTAATAGGATGTTTGATGAGAAGTTTTTTAACTATTTAATTTCACTTTGAGTTGTTTTGAGAATAACAAATTGTTTTTCATTATTGATCTTACAATAGTTATTTGTTTAACCAATTTCCATGTAATTGCACCACCCACAAATATAAACACATCTCTTTATGTCATGTGAATTAATGGTTGAGTTTGGATCATTATACCATTTTAATACAAGAAGAGATTCACCATTTAATGACATCATCCATATCAGCTCTTAAATATTACTCTTAAATATTTTAGTTATCAAAATTTTGATTTTCTGAATCACATTCTTTGTTTAAATAAATTATTGAATTAGGAGTGATTAGGTCCAAATAATACTATGTGATTTAGTTAAAAGTAATAATATATTTAAAATATACTTAATGTTTAGTCAATAATAATTATAGTTTAAATAATACTCAATTTAATGAGTAAGGATTACATTTTCAAAGAATAGATTCAAATAATATCCTATATTAAACCAATAATAGCCAAAATCAAAAAATATTTTTTTTCTTTCTTACCATATTAGTTTACTAATAAAATTTCGTTATATTAATACAAAACATGTATAGTTTGAATTTTTAAATAAACTAATATAAATTTGTCCTATATAAATCTATCTTTACCTTTATTTTTTTTAATAGTATATCGTTGACTAACAACTAATAAAAGAAAGTTTAGTTTCGCTAAAATACCTTACAAAAAATTTTCTTTATAATATATTTATGAATTTGTAATTACGTATAACAATCTTTACTAAATATCATGTATATTCTAACCACTCTTACATGACGATCTTCGTTAAGTTATAAAACTTCATTTAATATTTTCTATCAAATCTTAATTTGAAAAAATTTTCAAAATTTTTAAATATACAATTCAATTCCACCTTTCGATATGTTTTATTATTTTCACATTTTATTAATTTATAATTGAAACTTTTGATTAATTACTTAAAAGATAATAAATATATTTCAATTAAAGCCGATTAATATCAAATATTTTTTTTTATCTTTTATCCTTCATACAAAGACTTACGAAAATTATTTATTAAAATGTTTTATAAATCACTTAGACAAGAGTGATTGGTCTATTTTTGATAACTACAAAATTATTTTAAATTCTGTTCACAACCTCTAGATTTAATAGTATATCTTTTCAATCATGGTTATTGAAATGTGCGTGTATATATACATATATATATATA
>Ga0123340_1001299_pt1 | contig 20415 bp, 19 predicted proteins | sample SirMexnodulemix_FD_89961 | JGI IMG/M metagenome (GOLD analysis project Ga0123340, IMG submission 89961) | Root nodule microbial communities of legume samples collected from Mexico - Siratro Mexico nodule mix | ecosystem: Host-associated > Plants > Roots > Nodule | place: Mexico: Nepantla... | reverse complement strand
TATATATATATATATATATATATAAAATGAAGATCATAAATATGTTTTATAACTAAAATCATAGTTACTTTCTCATCAACTTGTGTGTGGATATTCTTTATTTTATTTTATATCTATATTTTTGTTTACCACGCGGAATTGGTACAGAGCTTATAATAAATTAAAATTATCAAAATCTGACCCTATAGCTTTCAAATTTATATCTAGAAAGTTATAATTTTGACTAGTTACAATGAAAATGGTAATCCCTATAATACAATGTACCTGACCATCGTAAAGTTGAGGAAAAAGCAGCATAAATGTATTGATATTGACCTGGTTAGGGAAGCCTAAGTTTACAAAATAAAAGTAATTACTCATATTATGGACCCGAAATATGACATTTTGCTTTATAATTTTTTTCGTCATTCTACAGAAAATAATCTTATAGCAGTAAGATAAAAACACATGGCGTTTCTTCTGTTTAGGTATCCATATTCTAACTCGTATACCATATTTTTTAGGTAAGAAATTATGTAGTTGAGATTGTAGGATTATATATTTTATCAAATAATAAATATCTTTTAATTTAATAAATAATAAAATTATTTAGTTAAAGCTAAAACACAATTATAAAAAATTGTACCTTCTTAAATAGCAGCATAGATGAAAGTCTGCATGATATTTATCTGAGGTACATAGCAGAAATTTTTTACAGTAACTGAGCACTGGTTTTTTATATTATTGCAATGCAAACACAGGGATAATATTTCAAAGGCTCATCCTTCATGGTCAAAAAGGTTTTCTTCGAAAACCCTGTTACACGGGCCTTTAATTATTATATTTTGTTTTATATTTGTGCATAGATGACATAATATAATATATGATAGTTATGGTAAAAGCTTTACTTTGTGGTGGGTCAAACAAAGCCAGGTAGGCTTGGAATGGTGGAAAAGTCTCTAGACTTAGACAAGGAAGAGTTCTTGTTGGGATAGAAGAGAAACACATGGATGGAACAATACAAATACAACACAACACAACACAACCTCTTTCAACTTGTAATCTCAGCTTGTGTCATAGGATCTAGTTTCTCATGGAAGTTTAGTTGCTTTTGCTGAAACCGGGTTGCTCAATTTTCATGGCTCCTTCAGGTATGTGTTGACTTTGACTCTTTCCTTGTTGCTTGTTCAAGAAATCAGAACATACATGTCAATGGGGTCACCCCACTATTTTAGCTATCTTGACTTTACCTTAAGCTTTTGGTACAAGATACTTAGCTCACTTGCAGGTAGTTAGTGAGTCCTTGTTATTTTGTGATTGGTATTGTTGGCTAACCAAAAAGGGTATGCAATTCCATAGAAGGGGGTGGGGGAGGTAGCTTTTTTGGGAGATGAATTTGTCTTCTTTTTTTCTTTTCTTTGCTTGGAAACTGAGAAAACGTTAATGGAGAAAGATGACTTTGGAATGGCAGTATTTGGCATCGCAGAAGTACATGGAAGAGAGGAGTGTCAATTAGTCAAGTCAACTGTACCCCTTTTGCACACAGTTCTTCAAATTTATAATGCCATAAACATTTTTCTTTTTCATTGAATATTGCAAATTGGAAAAGATCAACTTCTATTCATGAATGTAGTCAAAGCAATTTTAGCTTCTTCGTTCATCTTAATTTTCTCCTTTTCCTCCTTATACCAAGTTGGACAAGATGCCAGGTCCAGAATCTGTTGCTTGTGCTGAAGAAAATAAAATGAGAAATGTGACTTATTTTTTATCAGCTCAAGAGGTTGTCGATATTTGATCAAAGTTTGGTGTGATTTCTTCATTCATAATATCACAAACTGACTAGAGACATTACTTAGTCTCTGAAAGATATAGCGTCTGTCATGATTATTTCTGGATGATGAAAACACATTCGCAGTATGAAATATGCTTTTATTTGTTATATTAGTAATGTGTATTCCTTTGGTCAATTTAGTTTATAGGGTTCTTGCCCAAGGGAGTTGTTTAACTGAAAAATGCAGATTCAAGAACCTCAAACATAATTTCCCTGTTCAAGAAATAATTTGACAGACACTATCTTCTTGGGACTTTCGATTGTTTACTTATAAATTCATTATTAGTTCAATGTGTAACATAATTGGTAAATGTATCTGATAAACTTTTTTTTTTTAATATATTGATATCATATTTAGGCATTTGGAATTGAATTGGAAGGAGTATGGAAGCGTATCCATCAGAAGTTTTAGGAAATTTCTGCCACCCTTCTGCCTACATTAGTGACTGTGTTCTTGCTTCATGGAAAGGAAAAGGGTCTTATTTCCTTGCCTAAGTTGTGTTGCATGATGATGGTTTTAGATTTTTTATCTTCTGATCCTGCTGGAACTGCCCTTTCTCAAACTATAGAGACCATTGCTGAGTTTGTCGTTACTGCTAACGATGTTCTTGTGAAAAAAGATAGTTTTAAAGAACTTGGTGCTTACATGGAAAGAATTAAGCCTATCTTAGAAGAGTTGAGAAAAGGAAAAGTCAGTGATTCTGAGTCATTCAACCAAGCCATTGAGACCATGAACAAAGAGATTAAAGATGCGAAGCTACTAGCTGAAGAGTGCAGCAAGAAGAGCAAGGTTTATCTACTAATGAACTGCAGGTCCATTGCTAAGAAGTTAGAGGATCACACAAAAAGGCTGAGTTGGGCACTTAGTCTTCTTCCTTTAGCCACAACAGGTCTTTCTTCAGGAATACTTGAAGATATTCAGAACCTATGTGACAGCATGCAGACATCTGAATTTAAGGCAGCTCTAGATGAAGAAGCGATTTTAGAGAAAATTGACTCAGGGATTAGGGAAAACAATGTTGATCGTTCCTATGCAAACAACTTGCTACTTCTCATTGCTGACACTGTTGGGATTAGGAATGAGAGGCCAAAAATAAAGCTGGAACTTGAAGAGTTTAAGAGTGAAATTGAAAAGGCACGTGATAGGAAGGAATTAGCTGAAGCTATGCAAATGGATCAAATCATTGCTTTGTTGGAAAGGGCTGATGCAGCTTCATCACCTAGGGACAGAGAACGCAAATACTTTGCAAAAAGACAATCTTTGGGTAGTCAAATATTGGAGCCTTTGCAGTCATTTTATTGCACCATCACCCAGGATGTTATGGTGGATCCTGTTGAAATTTCATCAGGACAGACATTTGAGAGAAGTGCCATAGAAAAGTGGTTTGCAGAAGGAAATCAATTGTGCCCCTTGACCTTGATTCCCGTAGACACAACAATTTTGAGACCTAACAAAAGGTTGAAACAATCCATACAAGAGTGGAAGGATAGGAATACAATGATTACAATTGTTACATTGAAAGAAAAAATCCTTTCTGGGAATGACGAGGAAGTGCTGCATGATCTTCAAATTCTTCAGGATTTGTGTGAAGAAAAAGAACAACACAGGGAATGGGTTATTCTTGAAAGTTACATCCCAACTCTCATCCAAATGCTATCAAGAAACCGCGATATAAAAAAACAGTCTCTTGTCATCCTTGGAATGCTGGCAAAGGATAGTGAAGAAGCTAAGGTACATTAATTGGTACTCCCTCCTATTTTATTTTTTTACAAGCTGCATAGCAAATTTGCTACTTTCAGTATTTGGCTTTCTAAAGATATATATTGATCAATGACAGCCATTGTTTTGTATAAAATAAGTTTATTCTAGAGATTTCGGTTAAAAGTGATTCTAGCTTCAATAACATGAACCTATAAATCTACTTTCCTTGTAAGTAAGATTCTAGAAATTATTAGAAATTCAAATGTACAAGTCTTACATTAGGTAGAAATGAACAAGATGGATGATATGTAAGGAAAAAGACCTATAAATTAATTTGCTTAATGTGTGAAGATTGACTTAGTAAAGTCTTATTTAAAGGTTCCTAGATCGTCTCTAACTGTATCATACCGCGCAGTGGATGATATCCAGCATCTATCATGTGTGAGATAAGTAGACTATTTAGTCTCATTGTAAACATGCACTGGACAGTCTGACTAAACCGTATAAGTGTGAGTTAGTTATAATAGTATTGCTGTTAACTTTTGAATTGTGCTTCACTGAGAGTTTGAGCGAGTTTATTGTGAAAGAAAAATTACAAGTTGTAATCTTTGATTCTAGTGAATTTTGTTCTGAATGTAGATTGAAGTTCATTAACACTTCAATTGAATCACGTTATTTCTATGAGTTTGTATAGTAGACGCATCTGTAGTGGGTTTTGTTGATTAATTCCTCAACATTATGGGTTGAAGGTGGTATCTTTGTCTCTTGTATAGGCTTGTTCATGACTCATTGGTTAGAATTTTTTTATCCACTACCATAATAATGAGCTTGTGAATCAAAAATCATTTTTAACACAAAGTATCTAGAATTTTTATCATGATGTACTCCTTGGTCCTCTATCTTCTTTTCACTAGCTTTCATCCTTGTATTGTTCTCGACATAATTAATGTAGATACAATTAGCCCCACAAAGGGAGTTGAATAGAGCCTTAAACTTTTTTTGCATTTGATGAAAAATAGATTGTCTAGACTATCTAATTGATTGTCTAATAGAAAAGTTTTTGTAAGATTGTCTAACAAATTTTCCAACAATTAGAATCAAAGTATGAGCAACAACAAGAGATCAACACAGAAAAATTTATCTTGATTTATCCAAACTTGGGCTACATTTAGTCCTCTTAAGCAACTGCTTAAGAGCTTACACTAACCAACACACTTGGTTACAATGAATACTCTTATCTCTTCAGGTTAAAACGAGTATTCTCACCTCTTCAGGTTACAACGAGTATTCACATCTCTCTAAGTTACACCTTCTTAACCTCCCTTAAGATTAAGAACTCTCAAGAAAAATAAAGAACATTTTCAAAGAAAGCGCAAAGAAAGCTCACAAGGGTCTAACTTCACAATGTGAAGAATTACAATACTTTTGCACTCAACCTAGAAGACTAGGCACTCTCACAACTTGATTAGATATTTATTGTAACTTATATTTTTTAGCAAGATCACTTGAACAACTTGAATTGCTTGGCTTGCTCTTCCATTCGTTATTCAACTTCAATCCTCTTATATAACTTGTTGAATTTGTCCTTTGAATTGGTTAAGTTTGGATTTTGCAATACCTTTATATCTTTATCTTTTTGTTGATAGACGCTCAAAATGGAAAGCTTTGATTCATAATCTTCCAATTTGTTCTTGTTTCGAATATGTTTAAGAAACCAATTTGAAAACATTTGCAATATAGGTTAGTAAAAACAAATCAAAACATAATTCGACATTATTTTCATTCTAGACAACACATGATACTAAAATAGAGTACTTGAGATTTTTAATTATTCAAATTGTTTATGTTAAAAAAGATTTAGAGATATTCGCAATATATTAAAAAGATATTTTCAAGATTTAATTTGAACAATCTGTTTAGGAAGAGATAGATTTTAGAGATATGCGAAAAAGAATAGGGTCAAACAAAGTACTTGAGATGTTCCAATTATTCAATTCGTTTATGTTTAGAATAGATTTAGAGATATCTGCAATATATATCATTAAAGCTATTCAAGTAGCATAATTCTGAAAGAGATAATCAAAATATCTTTGTTTGATAAGAACATGTTGTTAAAGTCTTTTTACTCTGCAAAACTTGCAAATAAAATTCTTTTGTTTTTAATTTAATAGCTCTGTGGTTGAACTTGTTTCTAGCAAGTATTTGTATTCTAAAGATTTCATTTTTCATCATTAACTATTTTAAACAAACATGTTACACGTTCAACATGTTCATCAAACAGTCTAACATGAACAAATTGTAAATGCTCAAATAGTCTATTATATACTTGATCTCCATTGTTAAACCATTTAAATCATAGATACAACATATTATTCAAATCACAAATAAGATATTCAATCTGAATTTTGTTATAAAATCCAAGTAGTATTATCAGACTGTCTATCATGGACACATGCTTAGAAGGTTTAGGGTTACACAATTGTACAAAAATTGTTAGAAAAATCAAGATACAAGTAAACCATTGAGTTAGTTTTTGTTATCATCAAAACATAAAAACATAAACTCTACATATGATTTTTTCTTCATCATATGTCTAATGGGTCATAGACTATCTAGTGTCTTGACAAACCCTCTAATGTGTCATAGACAGTCTAGTGTCTCAACAATTAATCTTATGTCTAAAATATTGATTGTTTATACTTCCTCTTTAAATGCTGCTCCACATCATATTGAAATAAATACGATTTCATAATGGACATTCAGCCATGTTATTGAACTTTCTTTCTGCAGGTAAAAATTTCGACTGCTGATGGTGCAATTGAATCAATTATCCGGACTCTTGGACGTAATATAGAGATAAGAAAGTTAGCAGTGGCGTTACTGCTTGAATTGTCCAAATATGATTTGGCTCGAGAACTCATTGGAAAAGCTCAAGGTTGCATACTACTATTGGTGACTATGTCTAGTGGAGATGAAAATCAAGCTGCTAGAGATGCAACGGAGCTATTGGATAATCTTTCATACTCTGATCAGAATGTTATACAGATGGCAAAAGCAAATTATTTCAAGCATTTATTGCAGCGTCTTTCCACAGGTTTATTCTTTAACCTACAATGCAGTTAGTGTATTAATATTCAATTGTAAATGTTTTTTGCCCTCTTCTTAGTCTTTAAAAGATATGCATATAATATAAAACATTGGAATGACTACCTTCTTTATCTTGTACAACTAATAGAGTGATAATATATGTTATGTTTTGTTTTTAAGTTTCTAAGCACTGAATAAATTTTAGTTAAGGACACTACAATCAATCTGCATGTTGGCAACAAAAAGACAAGGGTGATTGTGTGAGAACAAACCTTTACCATAATCTGTTTCTCCCTCTCTCTGTACAGGACCAGAAGATGTAAAGATGAATATGGCCACAACTTTAGCAGAAATGGAGTTAACTGACCATAATAGAGAGTCCTTGTTAGATGGTGGTGTACTGATTCCTCTTCTTAACATGTTCTCACACAATGATCTTCTGGTGAAAACAGTAGCTATTAAAGCTCTTAAGAATTTATCCAATTCAAAGAAAAATGGACAGGAAATGATAAGACAAGGGGCTGCACGGCCGCTACTTAACCTCCTTTTCAATCAAAGCATACACACTGCAAGTTTGTGGGAAGATCTAGCAACCACAATCATGCAACTTGCTGCGTCAACTATCTCTCAGGACGCTCAAACACCTGTTTTATTACTCGACTCTGATGATGATGTTTTCAATCTCTTCAGTTTAGTTAGTGTCACAAAGCCTGTTGTGCAACAGAACATTATCCAGACCTTTTATGCCTTGTGTCAAACACCCTCGGCTTTGTGTATCAGAACCAAACTGAAAGAGGTATGAATCTTACTGAAGCTGAGTGCACTTACAACAGCTAGAAATGTTTTTCTGTGAAATCACTACACCAGTGCTCTAAATCAACAAATCACTCGACATTGTCAATTCCAAAACATAGAAAAGCGCTAGCATCATTTAAGTTCTGAAAGGTATCATGTTTAGGACAAAATCTGCAAATATAGCAAAGAATAAAAACTTGATACTATCAGTAGACCAGGTCTTTCCTTGGACATCATGCATCTAAGTGTAACTTTCTATTAACTGAAGACCAAAAGACAAACAATGGGTAGATTCTGGCTGTATGAATATTGCATGCTTAATTGAGCAAGCATCCAGGAAACAATTGCTTTCAGAATTGTTTTCTTACCACTCTATTTAGAAATTCATTGCATTTGGCTTAGATATGATGTAAACAAAATTGTTCTCATATTTCCTTAATTTTCTGAATTGAAATTCTTTTATTGGAATATGTCATGACTGATATCTGATAGTTTATAGTGTCATAACTTGTCTACTAAATTACAAGGTTAAACTTCTGGTGCAGATGAGCAGTAAACCACCTGAATTTGCAGTAAAACATTAATACCCCCAGACAATAGAAAGTAAAATAGATATCATTGAATTGTTTCTCATCCCACCTTTCTTACCATGCTTATGTTATCATTCTTTTTGGATTGTTTGATTTCAAATGAAGATGTGTTCGAACTAATATTGGAGACCACTCACGTCAACTAGAAATATGATCAAAGAACAGTTTATTAGCATATGTAAATTTCATCTTATATAAGTTTTGTGAAATTGAGTTAGGTTTAAAATCCACACTTTTTATAGGATGGTATACAAATATCTATTCTTATGCTTAAGGTGTCCGGTTGTGCATAAATACTGCTGTTATGTCATTTCTTCACTTGTTTCTTATCCAAATGTTGAGACTATTTTCGAGTTTTTGTTGCATTCACCATAACAGAATCACTCTGCTTATTTATGAACAGTACCCAGCTGTTCCAAAACTGATTCAACTGTGTGAGAATGAAAACCAAAACCTACGAGCAAGTGCTGTAAGGTTGTTTTCTTGCTTGGTGGAGAATTGTGATGAAGCCATCATACAGGAGAACGTGAACCAGAAATGCATCAATACTCTACTCCGGATCATAAAATCTTCATCTGATGAAGAGGAAGTACTTTGTGCAATGGGAATTATATGCTATCTTCCAGAAAATGACCACATAACACAATGGCTTCTGGATGCTGGGGCACTACAAATCATTAAACATCATGTGGAACTTGGGAAAGGCAGGGATCGTCAAAGGAGAAACTTAGTTGAGAATGCCATTGGTGCCCTTGTTCGTTTCACTGTTCCAACAAACTTGGAATGGCAAAAAAGTGCAGCTGAAACAGGTATCATACCTGTTTTGGTGCAACTGCTTGAAAATGGAACCACCTTGACAAAACAACGTGTGGCACAGTGTCTTGCTCAGTTTTCTAGAAGCTCATTTAGGCTGAGCAGGCCAATACCGAAGCGCAAAGGACTATGGTGCTTCTCAGCTCCTACTGATATTGGCTGCATGGTTCATGAAGGAGTATGCTCAGTCAAATCATCATTTTGTCTTTTGGAAGCCAATGCAGTAGGGTCACTCACAAGGACCCTAAATGAATCTGACCCTGGAGTTTGTGAGGCTTCTTTGGATGCTCTTTTAACTTTGGTAGAAGGTGAAAGACTTCAGAGTGGTAGCAAAGTGCTTGCAGAAGCAAATGCCATACCCCTCATAATCAGATATCTTGGTTCTCACTCCCCTGGCTTGCTGGAGAAGTCTCTAAATGCTTTGGAAAGGATTTTTCGCCTAGGCGAATTCAAACACATGTATGGACCCTCAGCTCAAATGGCTCTAGTTGATTTGACTCAGAGGGGTAATGGTAGTGTGAGATCCATGTCAGCTAGAATATTGGCACATTTGAATGTGCTTGATGAGCAATCTTCATACTTCTCTTGATGTATCATTTGTGCTTGACATCAACTACATTCTTGGACAGGAAAACAACCTTTGCTACATTAACTGATATAACTGCTTTCCTCAGTGCAACAACATGATGTTTCACCGACCAGGAGAACCCCACATGGTGTTCCTCATTCTTGTAACCATTTGACCAAAACAAGCTTTGCAAGTGTGCACTTGGCTTGTTCTCATGAAGTGTCCCTTTAGCCCTTGAACCAGTGTGACACATGTTCAGTTTAGGCAGTTAGTGTGTCAAGGAAGCAGCACCATATTGAACATGCAGGGATTTATTTGAGGCCTATATTAAACGTCTCAAATAATATAGATTGTACATTTGAAGATTGATTATTCTTGTTATTGCTTGGTGTAAAAGGAATACAAAGAAAACCTCTCCGGAACAATTGCATTCTTGGCTATTTGAACTCTTTCTGATACATAGTGAAGATGTTTATCATCATCTTTGCTGTGATGTTGAATTAACTATAACTGTACAAAAATATTTATGCAACCAAGAATATAGTGTCATTTCGTTATCATGTCTTGTTTTAAGTCATAAACTTCAACTTAAAAAAGTGGCATTTAAATAAAATTGTTCTTCAGATTCATTTTAATAATTTAAACTCTACAACAGAGTATAACTGATTTTTTTTATGTTCTAATGAAATTTGTGCTATACCATCACAGAGTATAAGGTAAGTTGTGTGATGTTTATATTTTGATAGTTAGTTTTATAAGTGTTAATATTGAAAGAGTTAATTTTGAAAATTTGAAGTTTAAAAAATATACTGAAATTAAATGTTTTTAAGAGTTAACATAAAATTTTATTTTATTAAAGTCTTAAATCATATTCGTTTTAAAAGTGTACATATAGATATATTTTATGGATCTTTTCCCTTTGTAGGAGTCAACATCAAAGAAGTATATTAAATTCAAATTTCAAGATATTTTAATTTTTTAATAATTTTTTTGCAGTATTTAACAAGATTTTTAAACATTAGAAAAACTTATGATATTGAATTAAAACTTATAAAAGTATGCAGCACACGTGTCATTATCCTAAAGTAATTAAATTATGGGCTCTCAGACAAGTTAATCCTTTTGAAAACCAACCAAACTGTCTTCAGAAGTGACATCATCTGAGACAACATAGAACTTCAAGTCTCCAACATTTGAGGAACTCAAACCGATAAAAGGTTTTGTGATGTAATGAGGCAAGTTAAGCAAATCCATGGTTACACTCTAAGAAATGGCATAGATAACACCAAAATCCTCATTGAGAAGTTACTTGAAATCCCAAACCTTCACTATGCCCACATGGTGTTGGATCATTCCCCAAAGCCAACCCTTTTTCTCTACAATAAGCTCATTCAAGCCTACTCCTCCCATCCCCAACACCAGCACCGATGCTTCTCCCTTTACTACAAAATGCGCCTTCATGGCTTCGCACCAAACCAACACACTTTCAACTTCCTCTTCTCTGCATGCACTTCCCTCTTTTCCCATTCTCTTGGCCAAATGCTCCATACCCATTTCATCAAATCAGGCTTTGAACCTGACCTCTTTGCAGCCACTGCATTGCTTGATATGTATTGCAAAGTGGGTACGTTGGGACTGGCACGCCCATTGTTTGATGAAATGCCAGTGAGAGGGGTACCCACATGGAATGCTATGATGTCTGGGTATGCAAAATTTGGTGATATGGAGGGAGCGTTAGAGTTGTTTGGATTGATGCCTACTAGGAATTTGGTGTCATGGACCACCATGATATCTGGTTACTCGCGAAATAAACGGTTTGGTGAGGCTTTGGGGTTGTTCCTGAAGATGGAGCAGGAGGAAGGCATAGTGCCCAATGAAGTAACCTTGGCAAGCGTTTTGCCAGCTTGTTCAAATCTTGGAGCACTGGAGATTGGGCAGAGGGTGGAAGCATACTCAAGGAAGAATGGGTTCTTTAAGAATTTATATGTAAGCAATGCTGTATTGGAGATGTATGCAAAATGTGGTAAGATTGATGTTGCATGGCGGGTGTTCAATGAGATTGGCAGGTTCAGAAACTTGTGCTCTTGGAATTCAATGATCATGGGTTTGGCTGTCCATGGACAATGTTGCAAGGCCTTGGAGCTTTATGATCAAATGCTGGTAAGCAACTTGGCTGGTTTTCTTCTTTATTTTTCCTTCACAGATATCATATTAATAATAAACCAGTTTAAGGCACCTTGTGTTTGGAACTGTGTCCGTACCTTACGTTAACATGCAATGACGTGGAAGCTGCAACTGGTAATGTTGCAGTTACCATAAAAGCAGGTTAGTTGTAAAATCCAGTATAAATTTGTTTATCTAATGCAAAAAAAAAAAATACTTAAATTTGTTTAAATTCAAAATAAACTATGGACTCAATCATTTTTTTAACATGGAACCAAACATGGAACCTTAATTCGTATTCCAATGTGATATTGAAAGTATTTACTGTGAATCCAAGTACGCACGCAGTTCCAAACACCCATGCAGTGGTTTTCAACCTTGAGAAGTTGTAAATGATGCTAATTATGTGTGTCTGTGTCACTGATGATGCCAGGGGGAAGGAACTTCACCTGATGATGTGACATTTGTGGGGCTCCTCTTGGCATGCACTCATGGAGGCATGGTTGAAAAAGGCAGACATATTTTCAAGTCAATGACCACAGCTTTCCACATTATTCCCAAACTAGAGCACTATGGATGCATGGTTGATCTCCTAGGCCGTGCCGGGCAATTGAGAGAAGCTTATGAGGTAATACAAAGTATGCCCATGAAACCAGACTCGGTGATATGGGGGGCTTTGTTGGGAGCTTGCAGCTTCCATGGTAATATTGAACTGGCTGAGGTTGCAGCTGAGTCTCTATTTGTACTTGAGCCTTGGAATCCTGGGAACTATGTTATTCTTTCCAACATTTATGCATCAGCTGGCCAATGGGATGGAGTTGCAAAGCTCAGGAAAGTGATGAAGGGCAGCCAAATTACAAAGTCAGCAGGACATAGTTTCATTGAAGAGGGAGGTCAACTGCATAAGTTCATTGTGGAAGATAGATCACATCCTAAAAGCAACGAAATTCTTGCCTTGCTTGATGGAGTTTATGAAATGATAAAGCTTAATAGAAGTGCATTTGAATATCATTTGGATCTTGATTTGAGCAATTAATGATAAAGAGTTCGATTCATAGTGGATACCCCAAAATTGCAACCCTGAAATTTTCTTCCATTCTCATTTCGGCCAACCAAACTTGTTGACATATAAGCAATTTTTAATACTCACAAGCAAATGGGTAAAACAAGTGTAGAGTATGCAATTGGTTTAAATTATAATACTTATTTAAAATTACTTATTTTAGTATTCTGAAAAAGAAATTTCAGCCATTGAACTTAGCACCCATAAATCATTTTAGTTCGTAATGTTATGGATCCATCAATTTATTCCCTGACTTGTAATGCTATCAATAATTGAGACCATCATTAGGTATTATGCTAACGTACAAAAATATGCATTTTTCTGAAAACATCACTTGCAAGTATTGTGCAAAAGAACCTAAAACCTTTTAATGTTACTTGTAGTGTTGAACACCAAAACATAGATAGAACTTCCTTTTTTATTTTTTTTCCTTTGACTCAGCATTTAGATTTTTCTCAAAGGAAAAAAAGTAAAAGAGCAATTGAACAAAATGTTTATACAATATATTTACTGCAATGATCATAAATAGTGACAAATTTCTTGCCAGAAACTAATGAACTGTAATTTTCCTAAAGTCAGAAGAAAAAATGTATCAAAGAATTTGGTTTGACACGTCTATCATCCAATCTTCATCTGGTCTTATTGCTTTCTATAGTGGCCATGTACCCGAGACTTCATGCTTCTTTCTCTTTTGTCAACCTCCTTTGACTCCTCGCCGCTAACTTCAGAATCTCATCAATAAGAATAACAGGTGCTGATATTAAAAGGACCATCAACCACTCATGAAAACTAAGAGGAATGACTCCAAACACTTCTGCAAGGAATGGGGTGTAGAGTATGAGGCAATGGAGTCCTAATGATATTGACATGGCTACCAAAAGCCAAGGATTCCTCCAAGGTGGTAGTTTCATCAAGCTATTATCTTCTGAGAGGGCATTCAGAGAGTTAAACATCTCAATTGCCACCAAGACTGAGAGAGACAGAGTCATGGCCTTTACTTTGCCAACTGAGAAATAGTCACAAGGATTTGAAAAAGTGATCAAGCGACCCCCTCCAACATCAAATGGAGCAACAGTGAAATTAGACCATGAGGGACACTCCCCCCAGTTGCGAAGCTGGGAGAATTCTATGATTGTGTGACCATCACTCGCAAGATTGATGCCAAGAAAGGATGCTTGAGTGTACCACAAGACAAAAATGCCAACTGTTGCTAGTCCCACATAGGAACCAATTACCTGAAATGAGCATAGTTTAAATTAAATTAAAATTATTTAAGAACGAACAAATTTAGATGCAATTCTTTAGATGATTTTGGTATTATTCTCTAAATGAAATTGAAGTTTTATCTCAATAATATGTATTGTAAACGTTTGTATAGAAGGCCAGAAACTCAAATTCTGCTTTAAGGTGCACATAAGTTTTGTACAAAATGATAATAGACTTGAGCATTAACTTGCAAAGTTGTTAGTTAAATTGAAGAGAGTTAAGCAAAATTTACCAGATAACGGAAAAGAACCCAAGGACTTATTAATGCATCATCACTTTTGCGAGGTGGCTTCTGCATGATATCAACATCAGCAGGGTTAAAACCAAGAGCTGTTGCAGGTGGACCATCAGTAACCAAATTCACCCATAGAAGTTGCACTGGTATCATGCATTCTGGGATCCCCAAAGCAGCTGTCAAGAATATGGATATTACTTCCCCCACATTGGATGATATCATGTACCTGAAGAAGATTGAGCAAATGTGAAGGCCTAGTATAGACAAATCAAATTCATTATGAAATACCAAGAGAGATGACACACCTTATAAATGACTTCATGTTATTATAAATAGAGCGACCCTCAGCTACAGCTGAAACTATGGTACTAAAATTGTCATCTGCAAGCACCATATCTGATGCTTCTTTTGCAACCTGCAGTGTTGGTAATCAGAATGCTAAAAGAGTTCAAGAAGACACATCAAAGATCTCAACTTATTTTTATTCAATATACGGTTCACACTTCATGGATCCACATAAGGAAATAACACCATCTTCAATCCAAAATCTTAAGATATTGAGTTTGTGAGTCTTTTTCTTATAGCTTGTTCAACTTTTTTATTTCTACTCAATGTGGGACTACAGTCACACTTAGATACCTACCACACTTAGATACCTACCAGAAGCTTCAACTTTAATCGGAAAACAGTACCAAAAGTCCCTACAGAATTGTATCTTAAGTTTTATACATATCAATATAGATTTCAACTTTTTATGACAATACTCACATAAATTCATTGCTACAACAGAATAAAGAAGAGAGAAACGGAGGGTATCATATGACATTGACATAAAACAAAGTTGCACTCCAATAAAGCAAAAGTTATGTTACCTCTGTCCCAGTTATGCCCATAGCAATCCCTATGTCGGCTAGCTTAAGTGCAGGTGCATCATTCACACCATCTCCAGTCATTGCAACGATCTCTCCCATTTCCTTCAGTAGTCTAACAATTTCTTGCTTGTGTCTAGGTTCAGCTCGAGAGAAAACCTTGCCTCCAGGTCTCAACAATATTTTAACTTGTTCTGAATGAGGAAGAGTGATGAATTCCTTACCAGTCAAACTCTGCCCTTTGAGATCCTCATCTTTAGAGAACAACTTGATTTCCCGGCAAATAGCTTCTGCTGTTGACTTGTTATCTCCAGTTATTACCATAACTCTTATGCCAGCTTCCTTACAATCCTCAATTGCTTTGTGAACTTCCTCACGAGGAGGATCCTGAATGATCAAGACAATTATTGTGAACTAAATGTGTGAACAAAAGAGTGATGATTGATTCAATGATTAATCCAAAGTGTGACACAAACTTACTCTTAAGCCAACAATGCCAACAAAAACTAGATCACTTTCAATGGATGCATAGTTTGTTGGATCAAGCAACTTCTTGTGAGCAGGATGATTGTCAGCATAATAGTCTGAAAATTCTCCTAATTCATCTTTATATGAAAAACCCAAGCAACGCAATCCCTTCGCACTCATCTCCTGGAGTCTTTGAAGAAGTAGTTCCCTACATTGATTATCTATTGGAACCAGAGATCCATCTGCAAGTTGCACGTGTGAACTACGCTCCAGTAAACTCTCAACAGCACCCTGTGATTCAACTACGTTAGAGCTCAAAAAGCAGCACTAGATGAAACCAAAAGGTCACAGTTTGTGAACAGAGAATAGCAAAACAACTATCAATTTACTCAAGGAGACATTTCACCATTAGATTAGATACAAAGGTAATCGTTCTACCTATTGAAACATACCCCACAAGTTAGGAATTGGTGAGACACAAATCAAAAGCTATAATGTCAGTAAAAACTGAAAAATGTGACTTCAAGAAGTGAAAATATTAAAAAGAAAAGAAAAGATAACATACTAGCATCACGCAAAGAAAGTAATAATCATTAAAAAATGTACGACACAAGAGACAAGAAAGACCCTGTCAAAATTTGAATCATAAGAATTCAAAAATCATGCTCAGCATCACACACCTTGACAAGAAGCCGATTTTGACCATTTGGTTCACGAACAATAACACTCATTGACTTCCGAACGCGATCAAACTCCAACGTAGCTACCCTTTTGGATCTTTTATTCCACCACTCACAACATCCTGTACAACAAAAATCAAATAATACTTTGTCACACTACAGCACTTCAACAATTTATTCACCTTTCATAAAGTTGAGTCCATTTGCTAACCTAACTTAACCACAGTGTTCACATTCATCAAGTTGTTTGCTGCAAGTGGTGCATTATCACGAGTTTTGCTCCTTGACTTCACATCTGGAACTCCCATCTTTTCAACCAACACTTTGAGAGCAGCTTCAGTAGGCAAACCTGTGGCTCTAAAAAGGCGACCATCGAAGTAAATCCCCGCATCATTACAAACAGCACATATTTCAGCCATGACTTGCAAATTAGCATCCATGTTATAGCATCCCCAATCAACAATCCCCCCATCTTTGGGATCATAAGTTGTGCCATCAACACTAATGAGTCGAGAAGCAGTGGTTTTCCCTCCCAAAGTAAAGAATTCTGTCACAGCCATCTGATTTGTTGTCAAAGTGCCAGTTTTGTCTGAACATATCACAGTGGTACATCCCAAAGTTTCCACACTAGGAAGCTTTCTCACAATTGCATTCTTTTGAGCCATTTTCCGTGTGCCCAGTGCTAAACAAGTTGTGATAACAGCAGGAAGGCCTTCAGGGATTGCAGCCACTGCAAGGGCAACGGCAATTTTGAAATAGTAGGCACACTTTTGGAATGAAAATTTTACATTTGAGGGCCATCCATCCACAACATCCCAAGAAATGAAATTTTTGTAGTTGATAACCCAAACAATGAGACAAACTAGACCAATTGCAGTGGTAAGCCTGTTACCAAACTCATCCAGCTTCTTCTTCAAAGGGGTGTCACTCTCCTCCTGAGAAGCCTCATGTATCTGCTTCTGTATCTTTCCAATTTCAGTGTCCATTCCTATGGTGATAACAATACACACACAACTCCCATTCACAACAGTGGTGCCTGCAAATACCATGTTTTCTTTAGCCTGCAACTCACAGTCTTCCAAGAACACAGGATTTGTCCCTTTGAGAACTGGCATTGCTTCTCCTGTTAAAGAACTTTGTTCAACCCTCAACGTTGAGGTTTTCAAAGCCGCAACTCTCATATCAGCAGGGACCTTATCTCCAACATGCAACTCCACAATATCACCAGGAAGAAGCTCTCTAGCAGGCAAATCAGGAACAAAATAGCCATCCCTTAACACTTTCCCAGACTCACATTGCAACTCTTTGAGGGCTTCAAGAGCCTTCTCAGCATTGTTCTCTTGCCAAACTCCAACAATGGCGTTAAGGACCAGAATCAAGATGATCACAAGTGGCTCCACATATGCATCAAATCCAGACTTCCCTGAGTCACTTCCGTGAAAGTAAGCCAAAAGAAATGATATGAAGGCTGCAGCCAAAAGTATCTTCACCAGCATGTCATCAAATTGTTCCAACACCAGTTCCCACAAGGGCTTCCCTTTCTCCTTTGCTAACTCATTCCAACCGTACTTCTCCCGCCGCTTCTGAACCTCATGAGTACTCAGACCCTTCTCCAGTTTCACCCCATACTCTTTCAAACACTGTTCAACAGACCATGACCATGCAGGGAATGGTTTTTCCTCCATTGAAACCTTCGTTTGCTTATCCAAATTCACCACTGAAATTATACATTAAAAATGTAACACAAATAACTCGTGCTCCACATGCTGTTAAAAAATTCACATACAATAAGGTACTACCTAAACAGATAGTAAACACTACAAAACAATTTCAACCATGTCAACTTGGACAAAATCACATAAAGAAAAAAAAAAAAACTCCTGTTTTTCAGGAAGTAAACTGACAAAGACAAAGTGTTTGCAGAAGACATATTTCGGGGCATTATGGTACGTGAAAAACGTTTTGAGAGCATCAAATCAAGACAAATTGCATACCTTATCTCTCTCACACACAGAGCATAAAGTGCATGGTGAAACAAGATATTTGGTTTATTAGCATAGATGAAAAAAGCAAAATTTGTACCATTAGAAGAAGAAGAAGACAAGGATGAATTGTCTTAGCTTGGAAACCAAGCAAAGCTAAGGTCTGGAATTTTCCAAAGATGCTGGGGGATGAAAATTCTTTCTTCCAAGAAACAGAAATTGTTGTGAAGACTGAAGATTAGTCACTGGTCAACTAGTCCTATCTTTGAACACACCTTTAGATAAATTGTCTTGTGTTGTGATGTTGTGGGGTTGGGAAACTCCCATCTCTGAAAGAGAATTTTAGAATCTGATGCCTCAAAAATTCTTCTTTCAGAATATAATTTATAACCAGTGCTCAAGTCCAGTCAGTTACTTTAGAATTTTCTAAAGGGGTGTGTGAGTTGGAATGAACTGCACACCCCCACTTTCTGCTTTTGACTTTGCTAAACAGTATTTATTAATTACAAATAAAAACAGCATTTATTAACTGCAACGTTCCACATTTTCAAATTTGTTTGTGTCTGTTCTTAGCTCTCTGCTTTAAATACACTTGTTATTATTCTTGGATCCATATTTTGTGCAACACTCATACTAACAAACTGCTTTGTTGCTTAGTGATTCGTCAAAGATATGATAAATGTGAGAATATTGATTGAAAATGAAGATAAGATAATATTAATAGCTAACTATCAGTGAACAAAACTATCATTAAAAAATTGAAAAGAACAATAATGTCTAAGGTGAGAAAGGTTGGTGAACAAACGCGGTGTCTGCAGGTAGTGGGAAGCACAACAACAAACACACAACACCATTACCATTCTCAAATGTATATGTTGCTTTTATTTCTTAATTAAATATAAACCACCTTCAATGTTAGATCTAGTTGTATTTGAACTAATGATCTAAATTAATGTAAATTTTTCAGTTTATATGGGTAGAGAGATTCATCAGACTTCACTGGTAACTTGTACCATAGCTTGAAACATGGGAAAGATTAAAGGCACTTTTACATGCAATTATATTATTTCTTATACTTTAGAGACACGAGTGCTAGGCTGTTTGGTTAAGTGTTAATGTCATAATTAGGACAAGTTGTGCAATTGCACTGTAATTATAACCAGAAACAGCTTTATACTACCCTGGTATGTTTCTTAATATCTTCTTGTTTCTCTTTACTTTCTCTTCTTTTTATTTAACCTTCTCGTTTTTTCTTGTTTCTTTTCCACCAAGTGTGGTTTGTTTGGTCATACCAAACCTTATAGATAGGGAGATATTATTAACTATTTGTCACATATAAAACTTTCTCACTGTGGAAGCTTCCATGTAATTTCCTCTTTCCTTTTCGTGCTTCGCGCTTTGCATTTTACAAATATGACCAACTAGACTTGTCTCTGTCAGAGTTGTATTCTTAACGTTTGAAATTAAACCTTTGACTTTTATCACGACAAGAAAAATGCATATAAGCTGCGCAATGATGATACGGAATAGTAAAGTTTGCTTATTTAAATGATAATGATAAAATCGATAGATGTTATTTCCATAAAAATTGGCAAATTTTATTCTTCTGATGTGTGTGAAAAGGATGGTAGAAATATAAGAGAAAAATACTAACAAGGATACATATCATTTATTTGGTTGAAGATAAAAATATGAAAAAAAAGAAAAGTTGATTTCTGAAAAAATAAGTTTTTTACTTACTTTTTTGACTAAGTCTCTCTTGTTCTATGAAGAGAAGGGGAATATAGTGTGTTTTGTTCTGAGAAATCATAATCAATTAATTTATTGTATTAGAATTCATACCCAATACTTGTTATAATTGCCTTTGTATTGTCATTGCAAAAACAGAATGAAAGAAAATTCAGAAGGACTTCTCTATAAAAGAAAATTGTAAGAAACAAGTATTATCAATAAGGAGAAACATTAGGTTTGAATTGTAAAGTAAATGTTTGATTTGAAATATTAGGTGATATGAGAGGTATTAATTATTTCACTGTGAACTACTAGGTTTAGATGAATGGAGATGTTTTTATTGGTTGATATGTATTTGGCAGATAATTTCATTGCATTCATACCTAGTAATTAAGTATATTGGATATCAAATTCATAGAATAAAATTATCTTTTTTATGTTAAATCAAAATCTAACAATTAGAATTTAAGAAATGAAAATGGATTTATATACTATAAACTATGGGGAAAAAAAAAAAAACAACAATCGGTAGAAGTCAAAAAAATAAATTTTTTATCTCACAAACAACAAAAAAATAAAAAAACCCTCCACAC
>Ga0123340_1001293_pt1 | contig 20431 bp, 12 predicted proteins | sample SirMexnodulemix_FD_89961 | JGI IMG/M metagenome (GOLD analysis project Ga0123340, IMG submission 89961) | Root nodule microbial communities of legume samples collected from Mexico - Siratro Mexico nodule mix | ecosystem: Host-associated > Plants > Roots > Nodule | place: Mexico: Nepantla... | reverse complement strand
ATATATATATATATATGTGTGTGTGTATATGTGTATATGGATATAAACGTAGATATGGTATGTGACATAATAGGCCTAAGAAACCTAACTAAATAGATCCTAATACCATCTTAGAAAGTGGTATTTAAGTCTAAGTTCACAAAACTAGCTTGATACAGTGAGATTTACATTAGACTCATATAATATAATATGGTCATATCTCTAGATATGGGATATCCAACAATATCAACCTACCAAGTAGATGCAGTTGAGAACTGCATTTGTTTAATACAAGTCTTGATAGTTTTAAATTCATTAATTTGCTCATTGTAAATGTGAGAGATATGATTTGATTATGTTAAAGATATGATTTGATTACATTAAACAGTGAAGTATGTTACCAAATATGTCCCATTATTAAATATTGATTTGTCTCTTCTTATTGTATCTCTTCTTCATTATAAGTAAGAATACTTATGTGTCTACATAATACACAAAATTCATTATTTTTTTTTTTTCGGTTTCTTTCTTCTTAACATAGTATCAGAGGAGTACCATACTAGTGGCCTGATTTGTCTCTAATCCTTTCAACAAGGTATCGAGGGTCTAATGAGAAGGGAACTTAAATCCGTTCTTTCGTTGTGGGTCCACAACTCATAAGAGTTAATTCTTTAGACACCGTGTACACTTTCTGATTTATTTTTTTACACTGCGATCACTGTTCACAACTGTCGTCATAGTTCAGCACGGAAGACTTTTTGGTGAGCTTGTTTTTCCGGTGAATACCATTGATGTATTTCTGGTTAGTGTTGATGGTTTTTTGGACAGTACGGTTTACAACTAATGTTTTTTTGCGAGTACTGTTCATTATTGACATTTTACTAGCAAAGATTGCTCATCCTCGATATTTTTCTTTCGTCGAGCTTTTTCTGGCCAACAACCACTATCATTGGCATCACCTGTATGTGTGGTGATCATTTTTGTTCTTCATAGTTGTGGTGCCTTGTTAGCATTTTTGCTTCCCAGTAACTGTCGTTCTATCTCGCAATTTTGCTTTCCGGCAATGTGTTTGAGCATTAGGCTTTTCTCAGCCACTGTGACCTCTGATCATTTTTTGAAGCAGCTGGCTCACTCCCTTATCAGCTTTTGCTTTCCGGCAGCTGCTGTGCTATCAATTCATTTTATGCTCTCCAACAGTTGATGTGCCTCCGATCATTTTTAATAAGCCTGACTCGTGGTACGAATGTTCCAGCCTGAGAGGGAATTTGAAGATATGATTTGAAAGGAGGAAGCATATTGAAGATTGATTGTTGCTTTGATAGAGATAAATTCATGTCTTTGTCATTATTTACTTCGTCTGCTTTAGTAACGAACTGGCAAACATGTTTACTAAGTCTCTCAATGGGTTTTGAGTGGATGACGTTTGTAACAAGTTTGTCTCATGATACTTATGCTCCGACTTGTGCTCCGACTTGAGGGGGAGTGTTAGATATATGATTTCATTATGTTAGAGATATGATTTGATTATTTAATGGAGTGTTAGATATATGATTTCATTATGTTAGAGATATGATTTGATTATATTAAATAGGGATATATGATTTGGTTTGTTAGAGAAATATCTTACCTAATATCTCTTTTTCATTGTAAATAAGAGTACTCGTGTGTACACAATACACAATTCGTCATATTCCTCCTTCCGTTTCTCTCTTCTCAATGCGGTACTAGAGCAGAATTCTGTGACCTGTTTTGTTACTTATCCTTTCAACAGTTAATGATGGTTGCCTTTCACCAGAAACTGTACAGCTAACTAAAAAGAAGATGGAGTTGAGAACTGCATATGTTCTATACAACTTAATAATTTTAAATTAATTAACTTGCATTATAATCAGTTCTCTGCTTTCCTTAATATAGATTTTTGTTTATATTCTGTAGGCTCTTCGGATGATGTTAGTGAGCTTACAGGCCTCATGGATGTATTTGATGATGATCTGGAGTGTGAAATTCTAATCGAATTGCTCAGATGTGTTATGAGTTTCAGCCAACAGTTGGGCAAAACTGCTTCTTCTATATTTTATGAATCTCTTTTAACTACACCGGTGATCTCTTCTGAAGATATCATTCGCTATGTTGTAAAGATTCTTGAAACTGGATATTGTATGTCAAGTCCAGTGTTCCAAACATCTACTTCTGGGGATCATATAGTTGTTCTGGAGAAGGAGCTAGCAGATCATAAAAGTTTGAGAAAACTTTCTGTGGATATGTTTTTGTCGCTTCAAAGCTTGTACAAAAAGGCTTCTGCATGGGGCCGGATTTTAAATGTAATTGAGTGTTTCCTGAAATTTTTGGTCCCAAAGAAAGTAATACAAAATTTTAATACTGAAGTATCATCAAGCATAAATTCTTCCGTGATAGTACATACTACTTATCAGATTGCAAAAATGATGTTTGAATCTGCCTGGGACTTTCTTCTATTTCTAAGCTATTTGGTGGACATCAGTGGCCAGGTGAGTCCATACTCATATATGTATGCATATGTATTGTCCTAAGTGCCATTGTTTTTTATTGTAAGCATCATTTATTTGAAATTTCAAATTCTCATCTGTTTGTTTTGTTTTTTCTTCATTCAATTGTAAATTTGTAAGTTTAATGCTTGGTGTAGTTGAACTTGTATTGATGTTTTGTCAATTCTTGAGCTGTCAGCTATCTGATCGACTTTAGTGGTTGAATACAATCATGAGCACTATAGTTTCGTTTTTTCTTTCGCTTTGCTGCCTTTGCACTGTGTTTCTGAGCCTTATTGATTGCAATTTTCTTGTTTGCGCATAAATATGATCATTCACATGTCGAATATTGTCTTGGTGCCATATATTTAAAGAAGTTCGAAAGCTTTTAGTTGAAAGGTGACAGTTAGAAATTAGGCAACATTACATGTATAATTTATTTTATTTATGTTTTTCTCCCAATCCTATGAAATAATAACATGGAGAATCTGAGTGGCAATCACTACTGCAATAGTAGAATCTGACTTTCAAATAGATCGTGGGAGATTAAGGGTTTTACTGACGAACAATAAGTCCAAAAAATATTAGAGCTTGCATGAAGCACGACGCTTCTCTGATTTCCTGTTTGACTCTTCATGGGTTAGGTTTACAATCCAATATTAGAACCCACAAACTTTTGGGCAAAAAACCCTAATAGTGCCATTCTTTTTGTCTTTTTGAGTAAGTGATTTTTCCTGCTCCCCTTTTACTTTATGTGGAAAAAAGTGTAGGTATTATGTAATCACTTTTCTTGATATCAAATAGAATCAATACGTTGATATTTAAAAGAAAAATGCATCCTAATAAAAGGAAATAAATTTCCTGAAATAAAAGAAATAAATCTGTGGATGTAAAGACTCTAAATCTAGAGCAAATCTACCAAATAAACTCCTAAACCCAATCCCTTCATTTTAGGGATTTCTTACAAACAACTCTATTTTTTATCTAATCAATCTATATTTATTGTACAATAAATGTGCAATATTTACACCCATATTTCAACACCCCCTCTCAAGTCGAGTAATAACTATCCTCCATTCTCAGCTTGGTTATGAGATTATGGAAGTCTGAGGTATTGAGTTCTTTTTTCAACACATCAGCCACATGTTGCTTGGACAAAATGTATGAAATGCATACTAAACCTTCTTCTAATTTTTCCTTAATGAAGTTTCTATCTATTTCTATATGTTTTGTTGTGTCATGCTGAATGGGATTGCAATGTCTATTGCTGACTTATTAACATACTAGAGCTTCATGGGTCCCTCCAAATTAATCTTCAAAACTCCTCTAAGATAATTTTTAGCCATAATAACTCACTTAGCTTTGTGCCATGGACCTAAATTCTGATTCATAGGTTTTTTTGCCCACATTCTGTATTTTTTGCTTCTCTATGTCACTAAGTCCCACCTTGGAAATGTACAATGTGCAGTTGTTGATCTTATATCAACAAGAGAACCTGTGGATTTTGCATCAGTGTAGCCTTCAAGAGTTAGTCTTCCATCTCTTTTGGATAGTATTCCCTTTTTGAAGACTGCCCTTAAAGTAATGTAGAATTCTATAAGCAACTTGAAGATGAGATTCCTTCAGTTCATGCCTAAACTGACTGGTGACACTTATTGAATGAGTAATGTTTGGCCATGTGTGAGCCACCAAATATATTAATTTTCTAACCAGTCTCTGATACATCTTGCTGGCTATTGCTGATTTCGTTTCAGCTTTACATAACTTGTGATTAGGATCCATTGGAGTTGACAGTGGACTGCACCAAATTTTCTGAGTTTCTGCCAGCAAATCAGTTATGTATTTTTGCTGCGATATGAAAATACCCTGATTAGAATAGGCTACTTCAATTACTAAAAAATACTTCATCTTCCTAGCTCTTTTAGTTCAAATTCCTGGACTAGTCTATGTGTCAATTCTTCCTTCTCTTTTTTCATCATTTCTAATCACTATAATATCATCAACATAAACTACAAGTACTGTTACCTCCTCTTTCCCTGAATGTTTATAAACAAAGTGTGATCTCCTTGACTTTATTTGTAGCCAAAGCTTTACAGATCACCTTTGCACAACTGCACCAAATCAACATATGAAACTGCGTCATTTTTTACTCTATCAACTCCAACAACCAATTAATTGTTCCTTAGGTCTCTCAAGGAGTCTTATGATGTTGACATTTGTAGCAAACTTGACTTACTTGATAAGTATGCTCTATCTTGAGGGAAAGTGTTGAAGTTGTGATTTGAAAGGACAAAGCATATTGAAGTTGATTATCACTTTGTCGGATAGAAAGTCATGTCTGGGTAAATGTATACCAGCGTTGTTCAATTCCTTTGGTCATTTAGAAAATATATTCACCAAGTTAGTAAGGGGTCCTTGAATTAATTACATATGTAAGTAGCTTGGTGCATATCATCTACATGCTTGAGCTTGAGGGGGAGTTTAGAATCTTGTAATATGTTGGACTCCTCTATAGATATATTAACAGTTGATATTAGGATCAACGATTGATTCTATATTTGTTATCAGCCTAAAATATTCTGTAATTATGTTTTCTTCCCTATAAATTGAACAGCTCCGTTGTGGTCTAAACACATGGCATTCATCATAGTTTGTTGGTTTCTCTCTTATCAAGTTCTCAACGTATACAGACAGTTGTATTTGTTAACGAAATGCTGTTACTTTTTTCTAGATGTAGATTAATATCTTTTATATTTCACACATATGTTTTGTGATTATTTTTCATGCAGGTCCACATGACCCATGATGATATAAACAAAGTACAGCTTGAGTTAGTTCCAATGCTTCAAGAAACTATTTTTGAATGGCTGATTATAATCTTCTTTACGATAACACCCACTTCACTGGCTGTATCCGAGGACTTCAATTCTAAACTTTCTTCACTACAAATAGGTAGGTTGTATTTTACTTATATTGTATAATGGCAGTTCCAATTTGCTTAGGTTGACATGAATTTATCATTGTAAGGGGATGCAGGCTCACAAGATTATTTCCCTTCTGAATTCTGAAAGAAACAAGTAATTCTTCCATAACGTTGCTCAGGATTTTAAATTGAGTTAAATCTAAAAAAATTTCATTATTGTTTACACAAACCTATGATAAGAAGATGAAATTGAAGTTGTTTTTCTTTTTCAATTACGTAGATTACGTTTTATCAGATAGGAATAAATTGAAGTGATAAGATATTTAAAATTGATGAGGAAATTATTGCAATAATCTCCATGCCTTTTAATGTGATATAATATGTCAAAATTTAAAATTTGGAGTCAAATTTGGATTCACTCAATTAGGCAATTGCGAGAGCAAAAAAAAAGTAAAACAGTGTGAGATACTTGGTATGAGAGAAGCCATACGGAATTATTGAGAAAGAGAGTAGATCCTAAAATCCTTCTTGTTCAAGAATAAGTACTTGGATTTATATTTTATAATAGTAATGAAGAGGTGGATAATCAAAAAATTTATTTTTATGAAGCTCCTTATTATAATGCTTTCATTGTTTTGTACCTCATGATATCTTAGGTATAAATGCGGTTAAATTAGTTAGATTTGAATTGCATTTATATATTTAAGATTGTAAACTGTAAAATTATTCAGCACAGTACTTCTTGTGCTCAATGGCTAAAAAAAATGTCAAAATTACATTTGTTCGCTGCTAGAGATATTATAAGTTAGATACACTAGATCATCAATAGTTAGAGAGGATGGAAAGACAGGTGTAGCTTAAATAGGGGTAGGGAGTTGAATTCAGCTTTGTTAGTGAAGGGTAAATGCGTTAGTTGCTTGGTTGTAAAGGAAAATATTTGGAGTAGAGATCTCTCTCGTTGTTCTGGTGATTTTCATTCAAGTAATAATCTTTGGATATGTATAAGCCATACCTCTGATACTGTGTTAATCTTTTTGGGCGTGATACAGATAACAACTTCGGGAAAAGATTGTGGAATGAGAAGCTGGGAAGATATGACTTTACGTTGGCTTTTTTATTCTTGCTCAATGTTGGAAGTTCATCCCTAAACCATAGCCACTCTTCTTCAGATCGTTTTTCAAATGCACAGAGCTTTATTAATAGGGCAAGAGACTTCATCAATTGGATCATTTGGGGTCAGGCTGGAGGATCTTCTACTTTCTTCAGCCGTTCTATTGATCTTGCATTTATTCTTTTCAAGCATGGGCAGTATGGTGCTGCTGAGGTTATTACTTGTCCTTTTATCCCCCGCAATGAGATATTGATTCTTTCTCTTTGTTTTTTACTCGACATAGTTATCTTTGCTGAAAATATCTTGTATTTCAATTTACAAATGTTTTAAAAGCAATTGCTTATGATCGCGGAAGCACATTTACTGAAAGAGAAGACATCCCATAGTATTCAAGATGCTGATGGTGGATGGTGCATACGTCACCATCTTCTAGGGTGTTGCCTACTTGCACAGGTGCAGTGTGGATTACATGCAACCCAGAAGGATAAAAAAGTGTCTGATGCCATTCGTTGTTTCTTTAGGTATTACAACTCACCTTTGAAATATTTCTATTTCTATTATTTGCATGGTATGGTTACACAACCAGACTGAGTGGACTGGAAAAGATTATGGTGACGGGTTTGAGTGCTCCAGCTAGTCAAAAGGGCGGAAGATGAACTCTAGGGCTTTTAAGAGTCCTAAAATTTGGGTAGCCGCCCCCCCATGGGTTTAAGTTTTTACAAGTAGTTATTGTCCAATACTGGGTCTAAACACAAAAGCCTCACAAATCTTGTTTTGAGGTGGAAGTTGCATTGCTAGGTGTGGCAAAAATTAAGAGTTGTGCAATTTCATAGGTATTAAGAGTTGCTATGTTGATATTACTTATACTTAAGATGGATACAAAGGAATAGAGAATGAATTTGAGATCTCGATTTCCCTCTCTTAGGATCTCATTTTTGGAGGTCCAGGTACGGTGAGTGAGAGGGAAGAGGAAAGAATTAGAAAGGTCATATCTAGAAACTAGGTACAACACAAAGCACACAACAACTTTTAATAAACTCTATTTAACATGACCTATTCTAACACTTATTATGTCCTTGCTATAACAGAAAGTGCTAAGTATTAAATCTCAGTTCTGAAGTGTTGCACAAATTGCGTAAACAGATTTGATGCTAACAACTTATGACCTTGAGCAAAATAACACTAAAGTCAATTGATATAAGACTAAAACAAATGGAGGAAAGTGACCAAGGAGAGTGAAGGAAATAGAAAGAATATTAGGAGATCTGAATCAATTGACAACTTAGAAATTTCATTAATATTAGTAGTCTTCATGTGTGTGTTTTGTGCGACTCTCTATGTGTATACATTGGCTTTCAATTTTTTATGTTGTGTGTTTTATGTTCTCTTCATATTTACTTGTGGTTGCCTTGAAGTATGACCATCGCTATTGGTGTTTGATTCAGGGCTTCATCTGGAAGTGGTGCATCTGAGGCTCTGCAGAGTTTATCAGATGACCTAGGAATTATATACCTCGGTTTTAGTGAGTATTACTATAGCTTAATTGTAATGATCTTAGTAAGCAAATGGATAATCTTAACTTCAGTTTTGTGGTTTTTATGCAGGTGGTTGTACATCAATTGCTACATGGAAGCTTCAATACTATCAATGGGCAATGCAGTTATTTGAACGTTATAGTATTAGTGAAGGTGCTTGCCAGTTTGCACTTGCTGCGCTTGAGCAAGTTGATGAGGCTCTATATATGAAGGATGACATGCGCACAAACAACTCAGCTAATGAATCAGTGACAACCATCAAAGGACGACTATGGGCAAATGTTTTCATATTTGCTTTAGACCTTGGTCGATATTATGATGCATATTGTGCAATAATTTCAAATCCAGATGAGGAGAGCAAATACATTTGCCTGAGACGTTTCATAATTGTTCTTTATGAACAAGGAGCTATAAAGGTTGGACAAACTATGATAAACTTTTCTGATTTTCTTAGTCGAATGATCTCTACTTAATGATTTCCTTAGGTTAATATTTAAAGTAGAAGGAAATAGATATCTAACTATCTATTTTTCGATAGTACTTTTATGCTACTATGTTCAAAGTTTGACTACAAGAATATTAATTAGTTATGATTGCAGAGGGTATTTAAACTGAAGTTTGCGTGTTTAATTTAACTCATACAAAATTTTTTTAAAGATGTAATTTGTATATGTATGAATGTGTCTGCTTATGGTTACCATATTATGCTAATGATATTTTGTTATATTTCCTATTATTCTATTGTTTCTGCCATGATTCCTGTACTTTTCTAGTTAAAAACAGTATGATGTTATTCCTCACTTAATTGCAGAGTTATATGTGTTGTAAATAGCAGATTATTAGGATAAAAAATATTCTCGATATCTCCAATGTAATTAGGAAAAAATATTTTCATAATCTACCTATTTATTTCAACATATTTTTATTCCCCTTCTTAAAGATTTTGATTATTAGCAACAGAGATGATTAGAATGTAACAGGTGTGATTGATATTAGTTAAATAATTCTTTATTTACTTACATAGTTCAAGTTGGTATCATCATTTTAGGAGTCTTGTTTCTGCTGCCTTTGTAACTGCTGTTGTTTGCCGTCGTTTTTGGGGTTAGCGGTGGGTTAGAAAGGTGTCCCCTACTCTTGTTGGCACAAACAGGGTCGTCAGGACCTCTTGAGCATCAAGGGGTGGCGTCTCATTTGACTTTGACTTGGATATGTTGCCAAACATGCTTTTCTTTTTTTGTTACAAATCAAAGTGATAAGGGTTGAATTTTTGTTATCTGTTTTTGTGTTTTTCAATGTCTAGTATGAAAACTTTTAAAGAAGAACTTGATCATTTGGAAACAATTGATTGAATCAATATCTAAGTTCTCTGGATCGTATACCCTATCCATGAAAGTAACGAGTACATTCAATATTATTGGCCTTTTGTCTCATGGTATTTGGATTTTTGGTTCAGGAACAATTGATTACATTACTCCTTTTCCTAAGCTCTTCAATTTATATGTCAAAATGACCATAGAATAACTCATTTACAGTTGAGTTACTCAGTAACTTTTTTCTCTTATTGTGTATTTCAAGACTATGCCACAAGTAAGACTATTTCAATTGCTAAGTAGCAAAGTGGGTTGTATCTATTAGAATGCAACGGTTAAAGGAAACAAAGGTCATAATCCAATAAACAACACTAGAAAAATGGGCAAATTCCCAAATATGGCTTCATCATAAAAGACTTGGGCGTCCTCCCTTCAACCTTATAAAATCTTTGTTCCCGCATTTGTTCACTACCAAGTTTGTTGAGTCTTCTAAATGTGGTATTTGTCAATTTTCAAAGCATCATCGTGCATCTTATACCATATGGTGAAAAGAGTAATATCTAATTTGACTTTATTCACTCCATTGTTTCGGGACTTGTTTAGGATCTATTTTTGGAGCAAAATGGTTTGTTACTTTCATTGATGATTGTTCTTGTGTCATGTGGAGATATATTTTAAAAAGTAAATATGATGCTTTTCAAATATTTGTTAATTTTTCCTGTCTTTGTCCAAAATCAATTTGGGAAAAATATCAAAAGAATTAGGTTTGATAATGGTAGGGAATATGTAAATCAAGAATTCTCCAAATTGTTGTCTCATAAAGGTGTTGTTCATGAACTAACATGTGTTAACACTCCACAACAGAGTGGACTAGCAGAAAAGAAAAATTGTCATCTTTTTCCTGAAGTAGCTAGAACCCTCCTTTTCTAGTCCTTTCTCTAGGTGTGTGTGAATGACTCTGGATGAAGATCATACTTGATGTCCATATGCAATTAATAACAAGTCAGCCATGAGCATTGTCCATAATCCAGTCTAACGTGGTAGGACCAAACATATTGAAATTGACAAACACTCATCAAAGTTAATCTTGACATAGGCCTAGTGGTTACAACTCATGTCTCTATAGGATTTTACATAGCATACATTTCACTAGTGGTTCGTAGGGGGAGATTCAAAGATCTTGTAGGCAAGTTGGGAATATTCATGTACCAACTTGAGTGGGAGTGTCGTAAATAGCAGATTATTAGGACAAAAAATATTCTCAGTATCGCTAGTAATTAGGAAATAGTATCTTCATAATATTCTTATTTATATCAGCATATTTTTATTTTCTTTTCTTAAGGATTTTGTAATTACAAATAGAGATGATGAGGATGTAATTGGTGTGATTCATATCAAGAAAATAATTCTTTATTTTCTTACATAGTTCAAGTATATGTTAATATTTGATTCATTTTTTGTGTTAAAGGAAGTTGCATTTCAATAATACCCTCCGCACATTTTATACTTTTCCTTTCACATTGTTTTTGGTAAAATTTCCATTTATTTACTTTAATTCGTACCCTTCTCCCCCTATTTTTACTTTATTTTTGTTATTCTCTACAGATTCTTTGCAGCAATAAACTTCCCCTTATTGGTTTAGTGGAGAAAGTGGAGCAAGAGCTTGCTTGGAAGGTATGCCCTTGCTGAACAAATTGTATGTGGTTAATTTTGAAGTTTTCTTCAATATGCATAAATTTTACATGTAACATGTAGGCTGAACGATCAGATATTTCTGCAAAGCCAAACTTGTATAAGTTGCTTTATGCATTTCAAATGCACCGGCATAATTGGCGACGTGCAGCAAACTATATCTACATGTATTCAGCTCGTTTGAGAACTGAAGCAGCGTTGAAAGATAGCTTAGGCAGTTCCTTGATGTTGCAAGAGAGGCTGAATGCACTTTCTGCTGCAATCAATGCACTGCATCTTGTTCATCCTGCATACGCCTGGATTGATTCCTTGGTTGAGGGAAGTTCTCTTGTGAATGAACATTATCCTAGTAAGAAAGCTAAAAGAACCCCAGATGAACATTGTAAGTAATTCAACTACAAAAGTCATGCTGGTAGTTATGAAGTTATCATTTCATTATGGATTCATGATGTTATATCAACAATTTTACTTAATTATTTTAACAGAATGAAATATTTTGGGTCGAAAAGGATTCTTATATAATGTAGTCTTTTTAAAAGTTACTCTTGTTAATATGCTGAGGGATTGGGTAGCTTTGTTTCATTAATTTTTTTTTTTTATTTTGTTCTCTTTTGTTTTTATTTTTATTTTTTAGGAGGATCTTCCCCTCCTTAATTGTAATGATCCCTGCTTGATGAATTTATTCTTTTATCATAAAAGAATTTATTTTGTTTTTGGAGTGGTGGTGATGCAATTATCTTTAACTTAGCAGCAGCTGATAATGATGCTGAGCCTCAAGGCTGGCAGTCCTCAATTGATATTGAAAAACTTGAGAATGAATTCGTGCTAACTTCAGCGGAGTATATGCTGTCACTGGTAAATGTCAAGTGGACATTTTCTGGTAAGTGTCTTTTCTTTTCAAATGTCAGTGAATCATATGGTTGCTTCCGAAGCAACTCTGATGATATTAAATTTAAAGTACTTTGTATGTGTCATTTGATAGAATTTTAAACCAATTTTCATCCCTTTTAAAGGAAAAGATGGAGCTCTATCAGACTTGGCTGATCTTCTTGTCCAAAACAATTTATATGATATGGCCTTTACAGTTGTTCTCAGATTTTTCAAGGGTTCTGCACTGAAGAGGTATACATCTTGAAATTTAGTTGCATGCCTACATGCATGTTTATATTGTTATGCTTATATAAATATCTTGGTGTTTCTCTTTAGGGAACTTGAAAGAGTGTTGTCTGCTATCTCACTGAAATGCTGTCTCGACAAGGTGGAATCCACTTGGGTTGAGTATGTTGACCTATTCATTTCCATTCTTTTTAAAAACCATTTTTAATTTTAATTGATGAAATAAGATACCTGACTTTACAGGTCATTCTGTTTGGTTTAGAATTTGTGCGTTTATTATTGTTTATTTAGTGTTTTGGCAATTGCCTTATTTTAAAACAAGTTCTTCTTTACGCTGTTTCTGTCAGTATGAATTGTATGATGTACTCTTGATTTATTTCAGGGAACGCAGTCATTTACTGACATCATCAAAGAATGAGATGGTAGTCCATGGTTCACCTGTTACAGTGTCCACCACTCCACGAACTGAAAGAAGCAGTCAATGGGCAACACTCAAGCTCTACCTTGTTAGTATCTTCTGCTTGTTTTAATGTGTTGGCCATTACGTGATTTTACATTTTTATGCTTCATCTATTTATAACTTGTTTTTAACACTACCATATTCAATGAATAAAGGGTATTCCTCTGAGCATTTAGACATTTTTTTAACCTTTGTTGAGTAACAATTTGGGAAAAGAAGGAAAATTTTCATGCAAGTGTTGATTATGTGATTTGATGTATTAAGTTGAGAAGAATGTTATTTTTTTTATGTAGGCATTACTGTTATTTAGAAACTAGTCAAGTTGGAATATTAAAAAATAAATCATTGGTACATAATGGATGTGTTGTCTCTCAAGTTAGAGTTAGGTCTTGAGATTGTACTATTTTTTGTCCCTACTTTGAAGGGGTTGAAGAACTTAAACCCCATAAACTTGAGTATTGGATTTGGTGTTCCACGCTCATTTGAATTTCTTTCAGCTGTGTAGACTATTACAGATGGAAGTTTTCCCTAATAAAAGACATTTTTACACATGTACAAGTCTCTTGTGAGTTTTTCTTAGTGGGGGTACAATTCTGTCGTTTTGTTGTGTGGTTGTTTAAGTCAATATGTAGCTTTTATTTTCATTTTTGAGTCCCTGGTTCTCCCTTTCTTTAAAATTGCTCCTAAATTGCAGGAAAGGTATAAGGAATTTCATGGTAGATTGCCGATTATTGTTGCAGAGACTCTTCTACGTGCAGATTCTAAGATTGAATTGCCTCTTTGGCTTGTACAATTGTTCAAGGTAATTTTCTAGGCTGAAAACTGCAGTCAACGATTGGGGTTCATTGATGCAAGAGAGTGCGTGCTTGTTTTGAAAATTGGTCTCTGTAGCATTTCAACTTAACATATTATACTAGTCTAGTTGCTTCTGCTCTACAAATTTAAGGGATACTTTTTTCCATTATCATGCAGCCAGCCTTGGCTTCTACAGTATTGCTTTCCTGTACAGTTACTGATATTGTTTGTGTGGCTTGTGACAGGAGGGTCAAAAGGAAAGGTTGTGGGGGATGACTGGCAGGGAATCAAATCCTGCATCTTTGTTTCAGCTTTATGTTACCTATGATCGATATGCAGATGCTACTTACCTTTTGCTTGAGTGCATAGACTCATTTGCCTCAATGGTAAACTATTTTTACTCTTATTGATGATCACTTTGATTTTTTGCGTATGCTCAGCTGATATATGATATATCAACTAGTTACTTCTATTACCACACTTCTCTACATGTCTTGAGTTGTCTGTCTGCCGCATTGTAAATATTTTACTCAACAGAATGCTTTTTTGGTCATGGAAATTGATAATATTAGTTAAATTAAAAGTTATTTGAAGAGTTCTGTTTATCCATGTCTGGTATTTGTTACCTTTACATTATACTGGACTTATTATTCTTGCTAGTAGACTTTATGGCGGGCAAGCCCCAGCGCTAAGTTAAAGTTGGGTCTTGGTGACCATTTGGTCATGATTCAAACCTGGAAAGTCTCTTTGCATATGCCTCACGAGGAGTCTTCCAACACTATGTTTGTCCTAATGGACTAAACAGGGCTGAAAATGTTTTGCTTCGTAAATGTTCTTTGATGGGTATTTAGAAACTGTTCACTTGGGTATGTTGAGTGGTTACTGTGGGTGCTGAAAATTTTGGTTGGAGTTTGTGGTGGTCGCTGATTAACTAGTGCATAAATTTTATGTGGTTTAGCTTGTTTAAGTTTTTGGTTTGTTAAGGGGTTCAAGATTTGTGACAAGTTGTTGGGTCGCTTTTTGTGACAATGTTAAGGGGTTCAAAATTTTTGACAGGGTCCGTGACAAAAGATTAGGGAAGGTTGTGTTTCAGAAAAGGTTAGTCTTTGGTTGTTCTACCGTCATGCATTTGTGACCATTATCAAGTTGGTGTCTCTTATTAATGTTGACATTCAAAGCTATCCTTCCCTTTCTTCTATGTGCAACCAAGGATGTCATAGGTTTGGGAACCGTAGTCCCAGTTTTTCTTCTTTTTGATATTGGGTGGTATGCGCTCTGTTCCTTCACTGTTTGGAGAGCCGCGTTTCTTTTTCTCTTGGTGATAGCTTCGTTGCAATACTTCTGCTGTCATATTGATAATCACGATACAGTATGATGGCAACTGACAAGTTTATATAGTACATGATTTAGCCGCAGTGTCATTCTGTATTTCATACTGTTGGTATTATCGTTTTGCAGAGACCAGCAGATATAATTAGAAGGAAAAGACCGTTTGCGGTTTGGTTCCCATACACAACTATTGAGCGGCTTCTGTACCGGCTTGAGGAATTAATCAGAATGGGTCACATGGTTGATCACTGTGACAAGCTCAAAAAGATGCTACATGGTTCTTTACAGAGTCATCTCAAGATGGTAGGCATAATTTGTCTTTTTTTTGTCGTTGCTTGGCACATATGTTTATACCAATCTATTTGTGTCTGCATTTCAGTTGAAGGTGGACTCAAATGATGCTGTTTCTGTAACTTCTTGATTGCTAGTTACACTGACCAGTGGAAGTTGTAGATAATAGTGTGATCACAGTGCTCTTGATTATTCGCTCTGTTCAATGGTTTGTCTTTGTTTTATTATGCATCCTTGTCGCTTACTCTTCCTTTTTTCCCTCATGTATATAGCTTGTTACTTTGAGTGATCATTTCTCTACTGAACAGCATAATATCCAGTGAAAAGGCATTGGCAAATTGGCATGGAGTGGGAAAGTTTTGGGATGAAAAAGCCATGGCTGCGGAGGGTATTTCCCTTTCTCTTAGAACGAGAACAGACAAAATAACTGAATGATGGTCACCGCCTAATCTGTCAAGAATTGGAGATGTAGTCCATACAGTGCATGTCCTGGAACAACCGTATAAAATTTGTATATGATTTGTCTACTGGAGATTTTGGGCACGTTTGACTGACTATGTTTGATAGAGTGCTATGGCTAGATTGGCATAGTAGCCGTTCAACTGAATGCAGGGAAATTCGGTGTAGAATGACCAGTGGATGAATATGTTATTCATCTTTTCTTCCACTGAAGATTGATGAAAAGTGTTATATTCCAATTCCAGTTAGAGAACATGATCTGATTATTCCCCATAATTTGTAATCTATAGTTTTGAAAATAGTTTATTGTCTTAACCAGGGACATAAAATCCTACTCGCCTACTAAATGGCCAGTTCAAAAGATCCCTTTGATTTTGTTGTCCTCGAATCTGATGTGTCTTGATTGTAATCCTTATGATATACATTTTATTGACTGTAATCACGCAGGATAGCGATTTCCTCTATGAAGTTTTTTGCTCCTTCTGAACCAATTCATAAGATTTCGTTATCTAATTATCATGATTAAAACATAATTAATTTAATTTTACGTATTAGTAATAATATTGTGTATGTGTGTGTATATATCTATATATATATATGCTCTTTAATACATGTTTTCTTCTAGTTGCTTATCAATGTCTTTTTTATTTAGAGTTAATTTAAAAGTATTTGATAAAAAGAATGTCAGATTAATTTTATAAAAAGAAATAAACATCACTTCTAATTTAGTTCTTATAAATATTAAGACACAATGTCCAAGAATTATTATCATTTATAACCTAAGATGTTACTTTTAATACCAATGGCCAATGAATAATTGGAGTAGAAAAAGCTAAGGTAAAATTAGTAACTGTTGGAAAACTGTAGTCAATTTTTTAATGGAAATAAGATGACAATTCATTAAATTATAATTAGAGATTAAATCCAATGGAAAGATGTTATATAAATGAATCATTAATATATGATTAGTACAAACAACTTTTGCAATGTTTGAAGTTGAGTCATTCCATTAGGGGAATCAAGTTGTTCAGAGTTAAGAAATTGTGGTTCATCGTGACATGAGATGAGGGTTTTAAATAGTGCGCTATGGTGTGGAACATTTCTTGTTTGTTATTATAGCGGAATGATTTAGAGTAGCGGTTGTAGCAATCTGAACAGCCGCTGTAACGAGCACTGTAAAATTGTTTATTGCTTTAAAAGATACATTTTTTAAATCAAAAAGGAAAGTGTACTGTTGGAAAATTATACAGGTTGCAATCCTAATCACATTAACACTACAATTTGTACCAATAATATAAATTTTTTTAATACAATTGATAAAAAAAGTACACAAGTGGGAAAATACTAAAATCCACCAAACAAGAGAATTCTGAAAAGTAAATGATTAAATTGTTAGAAAAAAAAACTTACAAGCAGGTTTACTGTATGAAGATTTGATGTTCATAATTACATGTTAGCGATGATAAGTGATGAAGACTTTTCTTTATTAATCCGGGTTTGAGATGTAATTTGAGATTTTAAAGTATTGTAAGTGATTATTTTATCATTAATCTTGCATAGTTAAATCATTTAGAAGTATTGAGTTTTATTTGAAACACTAGTTCTATTTCAATGAATTAAATTTAATTAGTAAAATTGTCAATTTTGTGACGGAGAAAACATTTTAATATATTAAAAGTTTGTTTTAATCCATTAAAATCACTTCATAGGTGTTATATCTAAAATGAGGTTTTAATTGATTAAAATAATCTCATTTAATTTAAATATTAGTATTTTAATTGAGTGAATTGAGAGTTTAATTCATTAAAATTACTTATAATGCATATCTTAGTGATTTTAATAAATTAAAAATAGATTTTAATAAATTAAAAAAACTGGTACAAGAATCCGAATCATGTTTTTATGGATTAAAATCATTTTTAATTCATTAGAATTCATTAGAATGGACAAATAAATACAAGTTAAAATCTTTTCTAAAACTTTAATATAAGCTTTAAACGTGAAAAAACACTTACTAAAGTCAAACCACTGCAATGACATCAAGATTATATCAAAATTTCCTTTCTCTAGGTGTGATGTTGAGCTAAAACTTGTTTATATGATTTTGTTCTTTAATCTTATTTTTTTGTTTACATCTTGATTAGGGTTGTGATTGTTTGTAATATGGTTTTCCAAGTAATGTTGGATGTAACTCACTTGCGAGGATGAACCATTATAAAAACAGATTCCATTCAAATATCAAACCTGATAAATTATATTAAAATCACTTTTTACATTATATATATCTAAAAATGGTTCATCCAAATATTCAAACCCTCTAAAATGTTGTTTTTCCAGTACTTCATCTATTAAACAAAATAGACGAATTGAACAAAAAATATAGCATTCAAAATTTAATACTGCTTATGTTGAAGTGTAATAAACAAACACTATATCTTATAACTCCAGTTCCTAATACAATCTTTATACCCACTACCAAAAACGAAGTTACATAGACATCAGCCTTGGTCCATTGTCTGGCATACCCATCCCAGCAGCTAATTCGGCATCAAGTTGAGTATGTGGTGCAGGACCCATCATTTGTTTTACACTACACAATGAAACTATAATATTAGAAGCAAAGATCATTCCACTACAATATGTAAGTGCCAGTGTGCTTGCAGTTCAATTAGCAAGAACTTTAAATCCTTTAACAGCCTGTAATGATTTTAGGTCTGACCAAGTATAGAACATTTTGATAACAAGTGTGTTCAAAGAATTCCTCATTAGTTAAAATAATTGAGTAACTCAACTTCATTTATATTTGTGTCTTTACTCTTCCAAAATACATAAACATGCAATACGAATTCACACCTTATATTAATATAATCTGTGTATAATAAGCAGGGAAAGGGCAAGCTAAGGTAATAATTAGGACTGAGGTAAGTAATTAATCAAGCTATTCAACTGAATAAGAGCTAAATCACATGCATGACTTCGTTAACTATTTTCCATCCATAATCTAAATCGGGTCATCCACCTTGATCACTTTCCCAACAAAGACTAGATGAAGGATATATTTTACTTTTATTAAAGCTACAAATCCAATATACTTTATCTAAACAAGCTTGAATTTACTAGTATTCTGTTCAACTACACTCAATTATTATTAAAAAGCAAGACATGTTCCTTTCATTGTCCATCAGCTTTATGTGTTCACATATCTGAAAGCTCGTACGCTAAAAACACGAGTACAACAAAACACAAGCGATTCTATAAATTTAATCAATTTTCACCGGTATAAATCAGGGGAGAATGTAGCATAGATTAAAAAACAAAGCATAAGAAAAAGTAGCATACCGCTTCTTGTGTCGTTTGGTCTTAAAATGTTCATCCCTCACAGTTACATTGGAAAAGTACCGACTGCACAAATCAAAACAGTTACTCTATCTAATCTAACCATGAAACCAACCAACAACCAAAAAGGAACAAAATGAAGGAGCTTGGAGACAAATACTTCAGCATCCATATTCCTTAAATTATAATAAAACAGAATAAGTAAATTCAGAATCAAGGAAAAACAGATAATGATTTGTTCTCCCATGTTTCTCCAAAACGGGGAAGCGTGATCGGATTGAATAGGTCTAAGAAAGACGAAAACCCACTCCAATTAAAAGTTTGAAACTGCAAGAAGAAAAATGCTAGCGATGCTAACTATAAACCCACTCCTAAAGTGCAGCATTATCAGGTTATCGAATAATCAGATTTAAACAGTTTAAAAAATCAGTTTTTAAAACCAGGAACTGAAAAGTTCGTCTGTCTCTTCTATATTCTTACCCTTGTACCCTTTTTATCTTCTATTCCTATCACCTAAACTTGGCATCATAGTGTTCTACAACACCCAAACTTTTCAATCCCGTGTTAAAAAAATCAATAAATATAAAAACTTTATTTATATTGATAAAACATGCACACAAAAAAGAGGAAGAAAAAGAAATTACTCGCAGTGAGGGCAATAGTACTGTCCCATCCCAGGCAAATCTTCGTCTACGGGTAAAGGGGTTTTCTCTTCATCGGGTTTGTTTAGCTGCGCGTAAACCATATCGTCCCCTTTCAACTCAAATTTCGTTCGGCGTGCTGTCTTGTGAGAATATCTTCTCTTCTTCACGCTCCTGTGCGGACATTTGCCTCCCATTCTTAGCGTTTCACAACCGTTAGGGTTTTACAGCTCTGATTCTACTTCCCTTGCAACTTCGAATTAGGGTTTTTCCTATGAAGACGGCGATAGGGTGTGAAACGACGCCGCCTCAAATGTCTCTGCTTAAAACAATAATAACTAACGTGTGCTGCATTTATCTGGCCCGGTCTAATTCGCTTATATGCTTCCGCACCCCTTCAATTTCTCTGTACACCACTACAAGGATTTGTAAGACCAAAATATTCCTCTGCCCAACTACAAAATCAAAGTCAATTATTTTTGTTTTCTACTAGTCCGAGACCGTGTGTACCCCCGTGCTTTCCGTTTATTTTTGTTTTATGCTATTTAACAGATTATTTTCAATTTATTATCATAATAAAGAATTTTAATAAAAAATAGAAATTCATATTTAAATATATGTGTATTTTATAGTATAGATATAGGATATACAGATATTATGATTATTTTAAGTTTTATATTAAAAATATTTTTTTGTGTTGGAAATTTAAAATATTATTTCAGTACATTATTTAAATTAAAACATTTCAATATTAATATGTAATAGTATGTATTTAAAAGAATTTAAATCGTTAGTTAAAATAGATTTACAAATATTTAGATGAATATATATATATATACGAAAGTTTTAATAGTAATTTCTAAATATTGTGGTCTTATATAGACATCAAATACTATCGAAAGTCACCTCAAGTTACAACTGATAATAATTGAAGGTGGAATATATATATT
>Ga0123340_1001291_pt1 | contig 20437 bp, 17 predicted proteins | sample SirMexnodulemix_FD_89961 | JGI IMG/M metagenome (GOLD analysis project Ga0123340, IMG submission 89961) | Root nodule microbial communities of legume samples collected from Mexico - Siratro Mexico nodule mix | ecosystem: Host-associated > Plants > Roots > Nodule | place: Mexico: Nepantla... | reverse complement strand
CTATAAAATAGAAGTAATGATTGAATTTAGTGACCAATTAAGTCAAATAATTGGTATCTAACATTAGCTACCAAGGTTTTAGTGACCTATGCCATTAGATTTTAAATTAGTCTCTAAATTAGATACCAATTTAGAATCTAATGACAAGGTCACTAAAACCTTGGTATCTAATGTTAGATACCAATTATTTGACTTAATTGGTCACTAAATTCAATTATTACTTCTATTTTGTAATTATTTAGCAATCAAAATTTAATTTGGTGACTATTTTGGTCACAATTAGTAACCATTTCATTTTGTAGCTAAAAGTTGGTCTCTAAACAACATTTTTCTTATAGTGATAGCAGAATAAAAAAGCACAGTTGACTATGTATATGTCATATGAAATAAAAGGAAAATCTGTGTGTACATTATATGATCAAATGCCATTTTTAATTCTTCATGCTTGTGAGTTAGGAGAAAGAAAAATTGAGAGAGAGAAAGTACTCTGCTGGTGTAGACATGTTGAACATATTGGTATTAGCAATGCAGTTGAAGGTTAAGATGAGGAATTGAAAATTCCAAAGTATGGGAGAAATAAGATCTGAATATTTAATTAGTAAGCAGAGCAACTGTGTGGAACTAAAAGCAAGATTAATTAGCAATAAGATTAGTTAATTTATTAATTATTATGTAAATTTCAATGTAAATCAAACCTATATATTTAACTGTTCTAACAAACGTATTTAAAATCTTAAATTTCCAGCATCTCCATCCTTCCTCGTCAAGGCTTACATCATCCATTACACTCCTTCCCCTAGTTCTGTACATGTATTCATTTTGGAGTACTTTTATCAACCTTTTCTTTCCAATGTTGTTTTCAGTTTCTTGTTTAAATCTTACATCTAGAACCTCAAACCGTTGCTCATGATTCCAGTATTACGTTTTAAATATTGGTGCGGTTAGTTTAGAAAATTAATTGCAAGTCCACAATGGTTTCATCCCTTATAGTGAAAATTTGTTCCGGAATCTTGATTCTATGAATGAAACCAATTTAATATTGACCACAATGCCATATATCATATCAGAAGGGTGGCAAATCACAGCAAACTAATGTAAATTATTAATACAAACGAAGGGTAAAAATCATATTAAAGTGAGGGAAACCAAAATATAACTATGAAACCAAGGCAATAACCACCAACAGAACAAGGAAACATCGAAGCCTTTTGCTTCACTCCAAATCATCTTCGTTGCAAACTCAAAATCTCCCAATTACAACTACGAAATAGAAAAAGCTAAAGAATAGTTTTAGTATTAAAAGCAAAAAAAGAAAAATCTAAAAGAGGGGAATAAAGATTTCTATTGGAGAAACTGAAAATGTTAATGATTTTGGAGTGTAGGAACAAGAAATATAAGATAGATTGAATGAAAAAATTAGAATGAAGAAGAGGTGAGAGGTAAAAGAAGAACTAACCACGGTCGCTGCTCCCAAGTCCCAAATTCAATTCAAAGCCTGAATTTGCAGGTTTCGTGCTCGTGCTGAAAGCCATGGCCACCCTAAACTAGAGAAAACCTCCGTCAAACGCCGCCATCGAAATCCTAAATGCTATCGAACGCTCTCTTGTAAGCGCTTCCAACACCCGCAAGGCTTTCCGACAAATGGTAGTGAATACTGGAAGCAATGTCTCCCGTCCTTCAAGCTTCAAGCACATTATGTATCAGAAGGAAATGAAAAAGAAGACAAATTAAAGTTTCATATATTTTCTATTCATATAAAATTTTACAGAAGTTTTTGTAAAAAAGAAAAATATGATAAAAGAAAAGCAGAAAACTAATATTTATTAAGTAATATATTTATTTTATTTTGACTTTATTGAGTAAAAATTTGTTAAAAATATTTAAAAATCCTTAAATTATAATTTAATACAAAATATTGTTGTTTTTATAAAATAATTACTTTTTAGTAACATTTTTAAGAAATTATACTGTACAATTATTTAGATTTTCTTATAGTAAAGTTTATTAAAAAATGTTACTTTATTATCAATATATCATCCTTGGTGACATTTATTTCAAAAAAATGTTACTATAGATATAGGCATTGATCTTCTTTAACATTTTTAGTAAACGTAACTGACAAAATGTTACTAATTATATGAAATGGTGTAGTGGGTTATGCTTAGTTGGGGTTGAAGATGGTGCAGGTTAGGATATGAGTAGACTAGACGGTCTAGCTATGGTAGATGATTTAGATAAGGTAGATGGTAGAATGGATGTTACCTGCAAAGGTGGTAGTGGCTGTGCAGGAGAATGTCTACGAAACCTCAAAGATGGAAAAACAATGTCATTTTCTTCCAAGCTATCATAGTCTACATATAGGAATGACTATATCTGCTTCTTTGGTGAAATTTATTGCACATTAGAAACTAAGGTAGAGTTATCAACAATTACTGTGATGATATCTAAGTATTTTAGTTTTGTTGACATTTCCCATCTAGGCCCTGTTTCAAAATCTTTATAGTGAATGGTGAAAAAAAAATATTTATTTTAACACAAGTGCTACACACATATGAATCACAACTGGTCAATACTAAAATTAGTTAAATGGTAATAGTACAGAAATTTCATAACATGTATATTAAATATGTCAACAATATGATGAACAAATGGTTGTGTATATGCATTTTGGTTTATGAGATGATGCTGGTATACTATCACGAGTGTCTTCATCACAAGTTATATCATCAAGCGATATACATTAGTTTATCGTTGCACATGTCAGACAGATAAAAGAACCAATACATGAATTACAAGTGAAACTATCAGAAAAATCAAAATTTCCGAAGAGCTCAAACAGATTGGCCAAGTCGGATTATTCTATAGTTAATGTAGCTTGGCCTTTTTTAGTTGCCTTATCTCAGGTATCAGTACCAAAACCTATGGTCAATCAGTGATTGCATATTCATTTATTTCAGCACAAATCTTCCAAACAATGGAATAAGAACATGAATCACAGTTGTAAGAATTAGTGGGATAAAAAAAAAATTCAAATCTTTTAAAAGTTTTAAGCAAATTGTTATCAATAGATTCAAAAAATATATCAATCTGAAAAACAAATGGTCTTCAGCAGTTTGTTTAAAGTGTTTAGTATGTTGAATTGTACTAAATAATCACTAAACTCCATGGTGTATGCGGTAACACATACATAAATCTTTGTTTGGGTTGTTTTCAAGAAAGGTTTGTCCAAGATAATTATATAGACATTCCTTTCCATTTTTACCCTCGTTATCCTTTAAACACCTCTTATAAGTACACAAATCCTTAAAAATTTAGAAGAAAATATTAGGAAGTCATAAATTTAAGAAAAAGATGTTTGTTAAAGATTATGACTCAATTAATCCAACTGTCTAACCTAATAACTTTTAAAATAAGACAAATAAAAGCTTAGAATTCATATCATTAGCCATTCCAACATGTTACCAAGTTTGCCTAATGATGTCAAAAAATGTCTGGATAAATGAGTTAGAACATGCTTTTAGTAAGAGTACCAAGCTGGCAGGTATTACTATGGCAAAAATGCAATTGACGAAAAATTAACCTAGAATTTATATTCGATAATAAAATATCTTTACCAATAAATTTTGGAGACTAATAATAATAATAATAATAAAAATAATTATTGTTGTTGTGTTGTCGTAGTTACTGGTATTATTATTGTTATCGTTAATATTATTGTTATTATTAATAGTATTATTGTTATTATTAATAATAATAATATTATTATTATTATATTTATTATTATTTTTATTATTATTATTGGAATAAATTTTTTGTTCACTTAGTGACGATTTAATAACAAATTATATCCGTTAGTAAACTAACTACAAAGTTTTTTTGTCATTAAAATCTATTCAAAATAACATTTTAACAATGAATAAATTTTTTATCGGTAATTATTCTTCGATAATTCTAGTTTTTCTTATAATGTCATATTCTAAATACCATTATCAAGATACATTAGTTTTAATTATAAAAAGAAAATACACATAAACATTCTAATCATTCTCTAAATTTTTACGATTTATTAAAATAACATTAGTCTTAATTATAAGAAAATATAGGTATTATCTAACTAATCGATTTTGGAGAATTTTTTAACATGCCAATTTTCACATCTCTACGTGCATTTTTTTGTTAAAAGATGTCAGCCGTTAACTTCCATCACAATAAAATGATGAATGACACTATATCCCAATATCTACATTGTGTCTTCTCAATATGTTACAATTCATGTGACCCTATAACTCAAAATTTTTTCAGGGCTTTTCATGGAATCTAAGAATAATCATTTAGCAAGGCATGGATAAGTTGTTTTAATACGACACAACTTCATTTTAAAGAAATAGAAATAGTATATGTTTGATACAATTTTAAATTTATAAAAATAAATTTGTGTCGACTTGATATGACCAATAAAAAGGTTAAAATCATTTTAAACATATAAAACTTTAATTTAAAACTAATCTAAATTTTTAATTTTTTATTTTAAATAAATGCTTTAGCACTCCTATTGAAGTTGTACGTATGTATAACTTCTTCATGCTGACACCACTTCCATATGCATATTTTTTTTTTTTTTTTTTTCAAAATCTATCCATTTTAGTACAATTTTGTAAGAATTGCGCCATTTTGAAAGAAAACTGGGCAAGTTATTATAGTGTGAATGTAATCTTAATTTGTTTAGATTCTGTTCAAATAAATCACTATCAAACTTTTAGATTGAGTAAGAATAAAATAAATTAGTGTAAACCCATCTCATACTCACCCTACAACAGTATCTTTTATTTTTGAAATATACAGATTTAGATTTAATTATATGAGAATGTTAATATTGATATATAATGTCAAGTCAAGTTATAAGTGTTCTATATCCAATCACAATTGATTTTCAGTAATTGAATAGTTGACCGATGGTGAGGAGATGTTTGAAATAACACAGTTCAAAGCTTGAGTGTGAATAAAAATAGACTGAGAAATACCAATTTTATATACTAAAATGGGTGCTTATGCCGGGTGGAATTAAAGAGCATCAAATAATACGACGAAGAAGATTATAAAACTGATATGGGTAAAAGAAGGTATGAGAACAACCTAAAAGAAAATATTTGAAAACGGAAGCAAAGTAACAAGATCAGTGAAGATATGAGGAGGGACATAAAAAGATATGCAGGGGTTTAGAATATGAATAAAGAGGCGACATATGATTTTAATGCAGAAAATAAAATATGAAAAATTGGTTGTAGGTTGTTTAAAAGGTTAAGTATAAAGAGAATGGAGATGTAATTCCATACTCTAAAACGAATAGGATTGGAAAGTACATATATTTTGGTAGGTAGACATCTATGCCAGTAATCTATGGGTGGTACGCTTGGCCATTAATAAAAAATTGTTTTGTTAGAAAATTTAGAACAAAGTGCGTTCTGGCCACGTGTTTAAACAAGTAATTTATATTTCCTTTTAAAAAAGTTAGAAAAAATTAAGCAAATTTTTTAAATTAAAAGTAATTAATGTATATATTAGTTATAAACAAATTATAATATAATTGTTTAAAATTTTTATTTTACATAAACTAATTTTAGTTTATAAAAAATATGTTGTTTTTTTTTTTTTTTTTTATAAATACTTACTACCTAAGTAGAGTCAATTGCCGTGTCCATAAATACTTGCTACGGCAGCATTTGTTGATGCTTTTTTTCATGGAGTGTTGAAGTACTCTGATAAAAGATAGCCTTGTACTTGTTGTAAGGATTTTGATGGAATTTAATCAAGTCATAATAGAGTGAGCAATACTCTCCAGTAATACATGAGACTAACATTTAACATATGAGCAAAGATCATTCAACATTTTAGCCACACCACTAGCATCACCCATCCAATTCACTATAATTTCTTTATTAATATATTAATACAGTAACAGCAATGCAACCTATTTTGAAATAACCTATTCATTTCAAAAGCAAAAGCATATGTAAGCTGGAAGCATCTAAAAAGTGAAATAAGATTTCTCTTGTTTAATGTTAAGCACCTAAAAAACATGTTAAGCGATCAAAGTTTTATGTTTAGAAAAACATTAAAGCTGGTCTACATTTGAAGAGCACATTGTCAAACAACAGCAGGTGGCTAAAATAATATAACAGTAGTCTACAATCTTCTTCTTCCCGGGTTCGCTCCACGCTTGCTGTGCTACTTCTTCGGTGAGTTTCTTTTATTTATTTATTTATTTTCTTGATTTTATTTTCTTCTTCTTCGTTGAGTTTCTTTTGTTTTCTTTCTGTGCTGATTTTATTTTCTTATTCTCCTCGGAGTTTCTTTTCATATCTGTTTCTTATTCATATTACAAATCAAATTATTCAAATTCGATTTATTCAATTCAAATTTCAAACTAAAACTATAAAACTATTCATCTACTAATTGTATATAAAAATTTGCATTGTACAATTCTTAGAATTCTAGTTATCATGAATATATCAGCTTGCAAAGTTCTAAGTAGTATGGTCAAACATAATTTTGTTGACTCGGTTTTGCAAGCAAATCTTAATAGGAATAGGGAACCTCAAGCTCTTAATTTCATGGTTAGATTCACTACACTTCTTTCTCTAAGAACATAAACATGAGCTAGTGGTATTGGTGAGTATCGAAAACGCAATTATTCCATATCATTTGTTCAAAGTATAAGATTAAGATGGTGCAGTACGTATGTGGGAACACTATCTTGTGACGTGTGGAAAATAGACTTTAGTAATTTTGTATGAAGATTATACATGAAAACTACTCCAGAATCTGGATTTTAGTTTATATATATATATATATATATATATATATATATATATTATTTTATTTTTCTTTTTTTTTTCAATCGAATATCGTTCCAATGAAGCTTGTTTTCATCTGCTCCTTTTCATGAACTTCCGTCTTGATCTGTTGACCGTTCCATGTCTGAGAGATACTTTTGTTTTTGTTTCAAACCTGTACTTCTTGGGCGTAGCTTAATCCTTTATCCATCCTTCTCCATACTTTGCTAACAGTTTTCTTTTCTCTTCTACACTAATGTCACTTGCTTTGATATAATTCCAGTTGGCCTGATCTTCTATACTTTGGCCTGTTTACGTGTAATTTCATATTACTAATTCTGATTTAGTCTACTAGTTTTTCATGTATCTGAACATTTTGAACACCTTCATATATTAATCTTACGAATCCAAAACGTTTCTTAGTTCTGTTAAGCTTTCTTGATATGAACATGTCTTGCACCGTTCTCCATTTGAGAAAGATTTTCCTCATTTTGAATTCACTAAATTTTATCAGAAAGTTTTAAAAAAAAGTAGGATTCCACTTTTCCAAATAACTATTGTTTTGTTTTCGACGGATTAGGAAAATATAATCAAAAAATTATTCATTGAAAATTTTGATCATAAGTTCTATTAGGTATTCAATTATAAGTCTAAGTGTAATATTGACTAAAAATAAGAAAGTGAAGCAATATATAAAAAAGAAGACCCACAAATACAATATCTTAAGATTTTAAGTTGAAAATAATGTCATTCTCTTATATAGATTTAGACTATGAAGAGTTACCCTTTTTCTTCTATAATAAAATTGGTCTTTTCTTGTGTTTCTTACATCTCCGATAGTGTTTTAAAGACAATTAGTGAAACTTTAAGTAAAAAAAGAAATTAATAATTAAAGGTCATCAATATGTACTATGTACTATTTGAATATAACTTTTTAGGGATGATTAAAATATAAAAACACTCATACTTATTTAAATAAAAATAAGCAATAAGACTGATGTTCTTGTAACAATCTCTTTAATTTTATATACAAATTCTTGATATTCTCTTCATAATTTATTTCCTTTGCTTTTACACTTCTAGTTCATTTAAATTATTCGATAATTTCTATTTCTTATCATTCTTATCATACATTTTACGTTAAATTTAACTTATTAGTTTTTACTTAAATTGTTTTGAAGTTTTAATTCCAATATTTCTTTTCTTTTTCTCTATTTCCTTTTTGTACCCTGCCTTTTATATCAAGTTTGTGCTTAAGAATTTCTTCACGAGTTTTACATTTACGTTTACTTAAAAAATTAAACATCTTTCACGAAAATAAGTATAAAGATATTAAAATCAAGTTGTTTTGCTAATATTTCGTGTTTTAATTTATTTGTCATTTAGTCTATTCCAAGAGAAAATTATTTATTGTTATTCTAGATAAAAAAGAATTAACAAAACTTATTTCACTGTGACAAAATAATTTTTAATGACAAGTTTCCACATAAGCTATATGACAATCAATATAAAAAGATATGTGGTGACAAATTTATAATATTTTACAAGTTTTCTTCATACTTTCTCTTGAAATCGATATTGAAAACACCTTCAATTGAAAATTCAATCAGTGTTGAGAACATTTCAACGTTAGTTGTAAACTAGACCAAAATTCAAAAACTCCTTCAACATGGATTCAATTTATAATATATGTTGAAAGGTATTTAAAACTTCTTCAAGGCAAGACATAAACTTTTTCCCTCCTCGCCTACTCTTCTTTATCTCTGCCTTCTTCCTTGCTAATTTACATCTTTTTTTCTAGTTACCGTCAGCATCTAGTTGTTGTTGTTATGTGTTTACTAAGTTGTGTTTGTTGCCTTGTCATAGTTCATAGAGCCTTTTTCCGCAACTCTTGTGTGCTCATTTGTGGCATAGTTGTTGTCTTTTTCTTTTTGTGGTCTTTGTGAGATCGAGGGCTTCTTCTTGCTCTGACGTGGTTGTGGCATAGAAAGGTATTTTGCTCTGATCGAGGTCTATCAATGATTTTCTATCTAATATGCCAATCACTCGTTTGGATGTTATGAGTAGCTCGAATTCTAATAGTATGCTATGAATCCCTTCCCTAGTTTTTTGGTATGGACCATAGGGGTGACACCTAAGAAACACAAGGCTAAGTGAATTGAATAAAATTGCTATGAATTATATTTGTTTTAAAATATTTATTGACAATGTATAATTTGATCTTGAAATCATTCGTGTAAGTGAAACACGATAAAGCACTCTAAAACAAGATGTTAGGAATGAAAATGTATACTCTCCCACCTAAATATTCTTAGAACACACACCCTAAACACACTCACGAGAAAAAAGAAGAAAAGAAAAAGAAAAACAAGAAATATGAATATTGAATATTGAATTTGAAATTTTGTATTTCATACAATGTATCATAATACATTATTACTATTTATAGAACTATTATAAGCAGTTAGTTAATACATTCGTATATTACACTAACTGAGTTATTTACAATATTTTCTCTTAATTTATATTAGTAATAGACTAGACTCATATGATCTCTTTAATTAGCTTGAATTTATCAAATTTGAAAAGCCTCGTTAAAATATTAGTCATCTGTTCATTGGTATCGCAAATTGTTTCAATATGCTAGATTCTTTCATGAGCAATAGGATATTTAGCCACTAGCATCTTCATAAGATCCTTTCTTCTACCTTACATTTTTGTCATCAAGTTCTCAAGCCACAAGGCTTAACAAGCTCGCATTGAGAGTGCAATGTATTTAATCTCACATAAAGACAATACCACCATTAACTTTTTCTTAGAACACGAAGAAGTAGGTACTCCACACATCAAAAACACAACTGTACATTTCCTGTCACTTTTGTTACCACACAAATATGAATTATAATATCCAAACACTTCTATCATGTTTTGAAAGCAACAACCCATATCCTAAAGTGCCCTTAATATATATATGTCAATATTCTCTATTTGCAAGAAAATTGGAAAGCCTTAGATCAACCATACATTTACTAACGCTGCCCCCACACCATATATGTGAGGTCTTTTATTACGGAAAAGTCTTAATGAACCTACAAGTTATTTATACAAGGTCACATCAATTATTTTTTCATTTTCTTCTATTTCTAATTTTCACTAGTAGAAAAATAACCTTTTACGTCGGTTCTCGAGGCTATTTTACACCTGTTCCAGAACAAACAGTAAATTTTGTTTTATAATTTTTCAAGTTGTGCTATGTCATTTAAAGCATATTAAAAGGTATAACGTCCAATGTCTTTGTCCCTTATTTGTTTTTGTTAAATAATGCTTTTTTAACTATTAAAATATTTATTTAGATTAACATTTCAAGGTTAGTAAATATATTAATGTAGAGACCAAATTGATAGATATTTACAATTTAGGAAAGCATACTATTTTAAGGATTAAATTGGTGTTCTAACCAATTTATTAATATTATAGTTAGTATATCAAATTTTATGATATTATAGTTAATACTTCAATTTTGATGTTACAGAGTTTTAACCAAATGGAAGGACAGTTGAGAGATTTAGCAATTGAAATACAATGCTTAGAGAAAAAATGGACTGAAATGCTTCGAAATGTGAAGCCTCCAGAAGAATATGATTTTCATATCCAATGCATTTATGGGGTACCTCCAACAATTCGTGAAAATAATCTTAAAGCCTACACTCCTCAAATTGTTTCTATTGGCCCTTATCATTATAACAGTTTTGAGTCAATGGAAGAGCTTAAATTGAAATATTTAAAGGAATTTCTAAATCAAAAACAAATACCTATGAGAGAATTTATCGTCAAAATGAAAGAGATAGAAGAAATTCAACTTTGCTATGCAGAGCCTATTAAATATAATAGCGATAATTTCTTAAAGCTGATTCTAGTTGATGCCTATTTCATAATTGAGCTATTTATAAGATCGTTTAATGACAGTGATTGGGAGGGAAATGACCCCTTGGTTTCAAATGATTGGATGCTAAGCGATATTTGTGATGATTTGGGACTGCTAGAAAATCAACTTCCTTTCTTTGTTCTTGAAAAGATTTACAACCTTACTGGTATGAGAGAAAAATTTCTTGACATCACTTTCAGCTATTTTAGGAACATATCGTTAGGAAAAGTGTGTCCAAGAAACAGTCCAACACACTTCATTGATCTTTTAAGATCTTCTATAATATCATCATCAGAGCTTGATGTTGGAAAATGGGAAAAATGCAAAGAAGTTAATCATTTATACAATGCAAGCCAACTAGAGGCAACAGGCTTAAGTTTGAGGTCAGTCCAAACAAAAGCATACTTGACTTGACCTATGATCATGGAGTGTTAAAAATACCAATCTTGAACATACATGACGTTACAGAAGTTATGTTCAGGAATATGATGGCTATGAACATTGTCATCGTTCTGCTACAAAGATCATTACTCAATATGTCGTGATTCTAGATTTTCTTATCAATACTGAAAAAGATGTGAACATACTTATTGATAAGAAAATTATCGTCAATTGGACCGGTGATGCTAAAAGAGTGGTTACAATGATTAATAATTTGAGCTCACAACTTATCATTCCGTCTTTCAATTCACACTATTTCTCCCTCTACAATAGCTTAAATGATTTCTATGAAAACCCTTACAACAAGTACATGGCTATTTTAAGACACGAGTACTTCAATACTCCTTGGAAAAAAGCATCTACCATCTCTGCAATTGTGCTACTTTTGCTCATGTTTATTGCAACTGTATGTTCAATCATCTCAATGTTCTATGATAAGAAATCATATATTATATTTATTCATTTTTTTAAACTACTGTTTTAAAATGAGTTACAATTGATAAAATTAGTTATGTTAAATGTTCAGGTAAATAAGGGATGGATTGTTAAATAAGGAACAAGGAAGTCAGATAAAGGAGGAAGACATTGATGGTTGTATCTAAATGTCTAAGTTGTATTTGTAATAGAACCTTGTAAAGTTACTTTGTTATTTTTTTTCCATCATAAATTGGTTGATACCCATGACTGAGCCTAGATTATTGGATAAGAATGGGTCAATCGTCCGTATGAATGTGTTCTATCATAAATCGGTCAATGATGTATGACCAAACTTGGATCATTTGATACTCATAATGGATCGATCACTCTGAGAATTGTGTAATATATTATAGTTCAAGTTAGATCTCCTTAGGTTTGATACTAGTAATATTTTTGGTAGGTCATTCTTCGACATATAAAGATATGATCAAACATCCATGTTTATTTAATAGGTGAATTTTTATAATATTATTAAAACGTTTAAACTATCTTAATATTGTCAATACCCAATTTCGTCCGGATATAGAATAAAATAAAAAATAAAAAATAATAAAAGAGATGAAAAAGTATTTCTAATCAATTCTCGAAAAATTTAGGTTTGAATTTTATAATATTTTGTTTTATTTTTGTTTTCATTTTAGAAGAAAAAATAAAAAAAATATGATTTAGATTTTTATTTTTTTATCATTTTAGAAATATTTTGATTATAGTCAATGGAAGTCCTACCTCAAAGTTTAAAATACAAAGAGGCCAAAGATAAAGTGATCCATTAGCATCATTCTTATTCCAGCTGTAATAGAAAGATTAACGGTGAAGAAAATTATTGAAAAAGGATTATAAAAGCTATAAGATTGGCAATGATAATGTAGAAAGTAGTATTCTACTATTTTGTGAATGACACGATCTTTTTTATTGAGACATCGATTTATAATGTTATGGTGATTAAGAGTATCACGAGGATCTTTAAGTTAGTGTTTGATCTAAAGGTTAACTTTTCAAAAAGTAATTGTGGTGTTATTAGGGTAGACCAGTTTCAAATTGTTAGAATGGTAAACTTTTTGAAGTAATATTTTTTTTTATTCCATTTGTGTAACCAAAGATACCTATTGGTGCAAACCTAGCAAAAATGCGACTTGGGATCCTGTCATTATAAAGTTTGACAATTTGAAAACATAGACAACTAACCTTTTATGGGTAGGGTATGCTTTATAAATTTAGTACTTTCTTCTTTACCTGTTTTTCGTGCCTTTCTTTAAAATTCCAAGTGAAGTGGTTGCAATTATTAAATATATTTAATGTTGATTTTTATGGGGGTAAGGAAGGAGAAAGAAAAATTTCGTACGTGGAGTCAGTTGAATAGTATATGTGGTCCTACAAAGTTAAGGAGGATTGGGGTGAAAGACGTCGAATTGTTTAAAGTACATTGTTCGTTAAATGGAGTGGAACATCTTCATTACAAGAGGTTCTTTCTAATGTTTAATATTAGAAGTAGAGTATGGGATTGAGGAGATTTAATGACGATTAACACCGCAAATAACCTGTTTCTTCAACATGGTAAAGGGACACAAAGAGAATTCGTGATGAAGCAAATCGAGAGATAGTTAGTTCTGGAAAATGATTGAATAAAATATAAAAAGATGAGTAATAACAACTTTTGATTTGATTAGTGGAGGGAAATAGAATTTTTGGCTGCAATCTACCTAAGGCTATTCTTGAATTCAGAACAAAAAAGACATGAAATTGCGAAGAACATTGAGTTTTGGAGACAAGGTAAGTCGGAACTTTATTTGGAGGAGAAGTTGGATGTGTCAGAAGAAAAAGTAGTTGATAAAAAAGGATTAAAAAGTTAGATCTACATTAATACGTTAAAAAAGGATTAAAATATAATTTTATATGGTCCTTTATCCAAACATAAAATTAAAAAAGAAAAACAGAAAAGAGTAATTGAATAACATAAAAGTAGGTAGAAGTTAAGCTAGCTGTGTAATTTCATCTTCAGTGTTATAAAAGTACAAACATATTATCCGTCCATCTTTGAAGCTTAGATGGCATGCATGTGACTAGGAGCCAAATACTGGACAATGGGTCCATACATTAACAGTAAACGACAAAGTGTAATATCATTCACTAAAGCCATTCGATTTCGGACAGAGTTCACGGTGTTTACTGATTTTAGCTTGAGGAATTATTATATAAAGCATGAATCATTGCATCAGATGAATCAAAGCAGTTACCAAGTTGTAGAACAGGTTATGTAATTGCTGAAGGTTAATCATATTCCTCAACAAGTTCAGGTTCATTCTCCTCCTTTTAGCTCTATTTAGTTTCAATCTTCTTCGATTTCGAGGCATCTATGAATAGATTTTGTTTGCACTGGTTATTTTAACTGGAGAGGGTATGTGTTGAACATGGGGAGTTAGACTTGGTACTAACTTCTTGTTGGTTCAACTACTATACTGAATTGAGTTTTTTTTTTTAACTGAGTTGATTTTTTTTTGTTGCTGTGAAGTATCTAATTCTGCTTTATTATCAAATGAATTATTCTCAATCTTGGAAGCATATTTTATGGTTGACAAATACTAATTATTATCCAACTTCTTTAACTACATTACCAGTATTGCTTATTGACCAGATACTCATGCTATTTTTAATAAATAGTGAGATATTTTTTAATGTAAAAAATGTTTTATATAATTTTAAAATATTAGTTATAATTATATTTAAGAATGCTTATTAAAATAAGTATTTATAATTGCTAATTACTCCCAGTTTAAAAATGTTTTCTAAAATTTTAATAATTGAATAAGTCATTGTAAATTGTTAAATTAATTATAATTAGTGAATTTACCACTAAAATGGGATTTAACACATATAACAACGTCATTATGAAATTTATACAAAATATGTTTACTAGATGTTGACCTTTTTCCGCAAGTGTACCAAGTCAAAAGTAATATAGATTTATAAAGTACGAATGTTGATCCCACAAAGAACAATTTTGTTTATAAATCTCAATTTTCACTATTCACTAAGCAATTATAGTTTTCAAGATGATTTGATTCAATAAATATAAAAGAGCAATTAAAAAGTAAATAACGATTATCAAAAAGGAGTTTAAAAGATCTAGAAAGACTCTGGGTTGAACTTCATCTATCTCCCTCATTCATATTTTGGATTTGATAAAAAGATACAATATCCGTAACTACTCACAATTGATGCACATATAAAAATCATTCACATCCATTCCTCTTACATGAAATTCATAATACACTGATCCTCAACTATTTAGTATATCACTCAGCATTAAGAACAGATGTTATACCCAATCAATACATCGAAACCTATCCTTAGTATTCCAATATATTGAGTATTTTCAAAATAAGAATTCAATATAAGAAAGATAAGATATTCCAAGTCCAATTAAAGCAGAAAAAAGGCACAATCTACAATAGAAACTGCTCAAACAAAGACAAGATAATCTAATTGAGGAATTTCTCTCTTAATCTCTCACAGGGTAGTGTCTCTCTCAACTTCCACTGACTCTGAACAAATCAAAGTTGCCTTTCATTTTTAGTCAAATCACAAACACACAATCAACATGGATCTTACTGTCTTCTAAAGGTTGTAATGAGACTGGGCTATCAAGAACATTGGTTTTCCAGATAACAAAATGCACACTTAAGATAAGGAGAACATATATACAATTGAGACAAAATTTCCCTTGGAAAGAATTAATCTATCAACTCTTCATTTCTTCCATCCATCATTTTTTTGTAATTTACTCTTTTGTTTATTTTTATTTTTGCCTATTTATTTGGATTTTTTTTAGTAGAACAAAAGAGTGAATTATCTAATCAATTTCTTTACATTACCAATATGTCAAATCTAAATAAACCCTTCCCATTATGAAAATTGCACCTATGTTCTCCTTCCTTAAGCATGCTACAAGGGTGGAAAATCATATATCAATTCAAGGTCAGGGTGCAACAAAGAAATTTTTAGCTCAAAGGGTTATAAAAAAAAATTGGTTATAAATTGTACCTGGTTGACTTTTTGGCTCTGGGTTAAAGTGTCTATATACAAAAATGCCTTAACAATCTCCATGTTTTCATTTGTGAAGTAAAATAACACAAAAAATCAGGCAACATCAACTTGATACATTACTCAGTAGAACTCTCAACTCTCAACTGCTTAAAGATTCACAACTCACTTGGCTAATTGGTTTAATTCCTCACTTTTTTATCAAGCCTTGTTCTAGTCATAACGCTGTTCAATTTTGATGCATCAATCACCACTTAACCTAACTTAAAAATTCTAATCCACTCAATCTTTCCCAATTCAATAAGTTGATCTGACTTAGAACAATCATGAGTCTAATTTCTACTCAACCACAAAGTATGCTAATTACCACACATCAAACATAAAAAAATAACAAATAAAATTAACAAAATTAAATATTGAATGAAAAATCAACCACAAGCATACTACAATATTTAATTACAGAAACGAGTGTTTTATCAAGAATCTCCCCTCATAATCCTATCAAAGTCGGTGTCAAATTCTGCATCCTGATGTTCATTTGTTGTAGCTGTGGATGTGCCTGCTCACCTCTCCCATGAAACTTGGGCCGGTCCTTAGGCCATGCGACATAAGAGCTGAATTGGTTAGGTGAGAGAAATTGAGACCAAGAAATAGTTACCACGAAGATTATGCAGTGGAAATTGAAGATTGAGCAAGGGTGAAGGCGAGCCCTTCAGTTAGGATTTTGCGTTTTTTTTTTTCGGCAAAAATCTCGCACGAACGAAAATACTCCAGTGAGCACTCCAAATTTTCACCTAGGCAGCTCCCAGCTCACCCAAGCAAAACCATTCCAGTAAGCACCTCCAATTTTCGCCCAGATGAGACTAGACTCGCTCGGGCGAGAGTTGTAGTTCAACATTCTTTTTTTCTTTGCAAAATTCACCAAGGTGAAAGCCTTGTTGCTCGGGCAAAAATACTCCTGCAACCACCATTCTTTTTCAAAATCTCACCACCAAGATACTGCTTCAGCCTTTGTCCATTTACCGTCCAACTCATATGAGACTTAGGATCTTCTAATTCCACTGCTCCATAAGGCCTTCTTTCCTTTTGGTCATTGTTCTTGGGAATTTTTCTTGCCTTTCCCAACTTTTCCCAACATTTCTTCCTTCTCTTTCTTCCCCTTTATCTATTTCATCAATGGCAAGAGTTTTCATCAAAGGATCAAATGCACAGATCCACTTTTGTTGTTCAATACAATTTTCATCTATAACATCCACTTTAAAACATTCTTTTGCATCACGGGATGTTTCATAGCTTCAAAAATATCAAAGCTCACTTCTTCATCTTGCGCATACACCTTAAGTTTCCCTTTATCAACATCAATGATGACCCTAGCAGTTTTCGTGAATGGCCTTCCTAAAATCAAGGGAACTTCAACATCCTCCTCCATGTCCATGACCACAAAATCCACTGGGAATAAAAATTTATTCACTTTCACTATTATGTCTTCAATAATCCCATATGGATACTTTATGGATCTATCAGCTAGCTATAGAGTCATCCTTATAGGTCTCACTTCAACATCTCCAATCTTCTTCAACATGGAGAGAGGTATAAGGTTAATACTTGCCCCTAAATCCCATAAAGCTCTTTCAACTGTGAGGTTTTCTATAGTGACAGGCAAAGTGAAACTTTCTGGATCTCTAAATTTTTGTGGCAAAGATTTCTGAATAATAGCACTGCATCCAGCTTCTGATTCAACAGTCTCTTGCTCAAGAAGCTTTCTCTTCTTGGTAAACAATTCTTTCATAAATTTGGCACAAGTTGGCATTTGCTCTAAGGCTTTAGTGAAGGGAATGTTGATTTGAAGTCTTTTTTGAATGTCAAGGAATCTAGCAAACTGCCTCTCACTTGATTTTCACTTTTTTTATTTTCCTCTATGTTTTCATCACTCCTTACAATTTTTTTCTCTATTTTGCTCCTTTTCTCCCTCACTCTCATTTTTCTCTTTATTTTTCTCTTCAACATTCAAATTCTCACCAATACCTCTACCTACTACCTTGTCGCTCCTAGTGGTGATAGAGTTGCAATGCTCCCTTGGATTGATTTGTGTGTTGGCTGAGAATTGACTCCCTTGTTTATCTACTAATTGTTTGCCCAACTGTCCCAATTGTGTCTCTAGATTTCAGATTGAAGCTTTAGTATTTTTTCGATTGGCCATAGAAGGTTGCATGAATTTCTCCAAGGTTTCCTCCAACTTGGTGGTCCTATCTTGAATTGAAGGAATTTGTTGTTGCTGCTGAAAATGAGGTTGCTTGTTATTAGATCCAAAGCCCTGATTTTGATTTCCCCTCTATCCTTGAGACATATTATTATTCTGATAATTACCTGAGAATCTTCCTTGCCTTCCTTGATTGCTCATATAATTAACCTCTTCCTGTGAAGGATTATTTTAATAAGAACACTGCCCATTAAGATGATTACCTCCACTAATTTACCGCTCGTAGATTGACTTTGATTTTGGGAAGACTGCACAACTTGTAATTGTTGAGGTAACTTTGCCATTTGTTTTGTTAGTGCTTCCATCTACCGAGTTAAAATTTTATTTTGAGCTAAAACGGCATCTGTAATATTGAGCTCAAACATTCCTTTCTTCTGTTGCACGGTTTGTCTATCATGTTGAGCTTGATAATCTGTAGAAGCAAGAGCATCAAGAATTCTTGTTGCCTGCTCTACATCTACTGCCATCATTGGACCTCCAGTTGTTGTATCCAATATCATCTTTGTGTCAACTCTCAGACCATTGTGGAAAATGCTCTGTTGAGCAATGTCTTCAAACCCATGATTTGGACATCTTTTCAACATCACTTTGAATCGTTCCCAAGCTTCACAGAATGCTTCATTTGGCCCTTGTCTAAAGGTAGAGATATCAGATTTTGCCTTGATGTAGCGAAAGAGTGGGAAAAATTTATGTAGAAACTTTTCCTCTACAACATTCCAGCGTGTCAAACTCTGATTTGGATGAGAGTTGGGCCATTCCTTTGCTCTTCCCGCCAAAGAAAACGGAAATAATCGCAAATAAGCAGCCTTAGTGTCTCCCGCTTAAAATCCCATAGTTCCTACCAGCTCATAGAAAGTGGACAGATGTGTGTATGAATCTTCATTATCCAGCCCAGTAAACTGATAACTGCTAATCAAATTCAAAAAGGCTGGCTTCATCCTCAATGTTTTAGTGGTGGTCGGTACTACTATGTTGGAGAAATGTATTGGGCCTTGTTGCAGGGCATAGTCTCCAAGAGTCCTTCTTGGTGGGTGAATCCTATCCTCAACCATAACTGGAACAAATGTTGGGGGTCCAGTAGTCCCTACGGCTACACAACCCACTGTTCAACCTCACGTTTTGCAAGGAATGTCTCATGATGCAGAAGAAGCCAAGAACAAGTTAGAGTTTCTAGAAGAAAGACTCAGAGCCATTGAAGGAGAAGGCAGTTTTGGATTTGGGAACGCTGCAGGTTTATGTTTGGTACCTGATGTTGTGATTCCTCCCAAGTTCAAGGTGCCTGATTTTGAGAAGTATAGGGGTGCCTCATGTCCAAAGAATCACTTAACTATGTATTGCTGAAAAATGGCTGCACATGCTGGTGATGAAAAGCTACTAATACACTTCTTCCAAGACAGCTTAGCAGACACTGCTCTAAGCTGGTATATGCATCTGGAACCTACCCGAATTAGATCATGGAACGACTTAGTAGATGCTTTCTTGAAACAATACAAGTATAATGTCAATATGGATCCTGATAGACTGCAGTTACAGAATATGTCGAAAAAAGGCGGTGAGACTTTTAAAGAGTATGCTCGGCGATGGAGGGAATTGGCTGCTCAAGTGGAACCACCCTTGCACAATAAGGAAATGGTAACTATGTTCATGGGTACTTTACAGTCACCCTTCTATGAACATATGGTGGGCAGTGTTTCCTCTAATTTTGCTGACATCGTCATCATTGGAGAAAGAATTGAGCTGGGGTTGAAAACTGGCAAAATTGCACAAGGTACAACGATGACCGGTAAAAAAATGGGGTTTAACTTGGGGAAGAAAAAAGAAGGTGAAGGATAAGTAGCTTCAACCACAACTCAGTGGGGAGGATATCCATCAACTCGGTATAGGCCGGAGCATTCCCACACCTCTTATGCCGCAAGTGCACCACCTGTGTATCAACAAAATGTGCCTCCGGCAATACGACCTTCTTCCGTGCCTCCTAATGTTTATATGCCCAAGCAAAATTGGAGGAATGAAGGGGGACCAAATGCTAATCAACCTCAAGGGCAAAGTTCATTTCAAATGAGGGAACAAATTCAGTTCACTCCCATTCCAATGTCGTATACAGAACTTCTGCCTAGTCTTCTTCAAAATGCTTTGGTTGCAATATGCCCTAGTAAACCTCCGCAACCACCTTATTCTAGGAATTATGATCCTAACGCTAAGTGCGAATATCATGGCGGAGTTATCGGGCACTCCATTGAGAGTTGCAGGTAGTTTAAGCACAAGGTTAAACAATTGATAGATGCGGGATGATTAACCTTCCAAGAAGATAAACCAAATGTTGAAAAGAATCCTTTGTCTAACCATGCAAGTCCCTCAACTAATGCCATTTTGAGGGACATAGGTCAAAGTCTAATAAGAAGAGTTGAAGATATCAAGAGCCCATTAAAGGACATTTTTACATTGATTTGTCAAATGGGG
>Ga0123340_1001290_pt1 | contig 20450 bp, 7 predicted proteins | sample SirMexnodulemix_FD_89961 | JGI IMG/M metagenome (GOLD analysis project Ga0123340, IMG submission 89961) | Root nodule microbial communities of legume samples collected from Mexico - Siratro Mexico nodule mix | ecosystem: Host-associated > Plants > Roots > Nodule | place: Mexico: Nepantla... | reverse complement strand
GTAGAGGTATTATTTATTTTATATTTTTATTTAAGTAAGATTTTTGAATAATTTAAGATTTTATTTATTTAGGAATTATTTATTTTATATTTTATTATAATAGATAGATCATTAGAAAATGATGAAGAAATAAAAACATTAATATTGTGAAGTTTAAATATAAAGTTGAATCTAAACTTAAAAATGTACGATCTAATGTTTTCTTTTTAATTTCTAAATGCATGTGAATTTATTTAGGATTATATTACTAAAGTCAGCAAGTTATGCGTCTTTAAGATCCGGTGAAAAAGAATATTGCATCACATATTTATAGTTATGTTTAGTGGTTATGAAATGTACCAGTAATTGTGAATTGAGATGAAGTACATATATTAGAATCTAAATTAGTATACAACCACCTTACATCTCAAAAGTAAAACGAGTATGATTTTAAACCCAAAATTTGAAGAGTTAAATTATAAATTTTTAATGGTAGAAATGCTTATTTTAATTAGATTAAAATAATCTTATATTAAAATAATGGTATTTTTTTTTTAAAGTAGGAGTTTAGGTTTAATTTGATTTTACAAAACCATTTTCAAAATGATAATTGTCTTTAGTTATATTTATATATAATGTTAAATTTTTATATAATTAAATATTTCAAATGTAGAATTAAATATTCAGAAGTAGTAGAATAATAACATTATATAACCCAATATATATAATAAATCTTACGGTTCTAAAAGACGAGTTTATATCTAACCTAATATTATTAAATTAACAAGATAAAATTTATTCTCTTATATATTATAATCTAGTTATATCTTTAATTATTATAAGCACTTTTTATTTAAAATTTCAATTACAAGATAGAATAAGTGAGATTGTTATGCGAAAATTAAAAGAAGTTCCATATGCTCATATTCCGCAAAGAATCTGTTTGAAATAAAAAAAAATAAAGTACAAGTTAAAATGACAAGGATGAATCATATTTATTTAAGAAAAGTAGACAAAAAACATAAAAAAATAATAATGAAATCACATTAAAGTAGAAGGTAGAATGAAATTGACAACTTTAAACTTTTCAGTTTGCTAATTTTATTGAAATCAAACAAACAGAAAAAAGCTTTTACTTTTGTAGCAATTAATTTCATTTCTCTTGAAAGAAATTCCCTAGAAGAAAGAAGCCAGTATACTAAGGACACATTATCGTATCCACTATGGCCATGGTGTCTCCAAGGAAAAAGGACGTATCGGCGAACGCTCCACTATTCTGCTGCATGAACAACTACTCATATCGTAACCTTTCCTCTTCATATTCTTCTTCTTCTTCTATTCGTTTCCCTTTTTCCTTTTTATATAAAATTAAAATTCGGAACAAATCTTAATTATAAAGCAAACTTACATATTTTCATCCACGCGCCGACTTGTACGTGTACGCTTACTCACCTAACTTAACTATAAATAACCTTAGCCACTCGTGTCAGCTCTCACTTCGTAATTGTCAGTGTTAGTAACTGCAGCAGCGAACAGTGTCACATGATACTGTTAGTTCTGATGCCCCACCGTCGCCGCCCTCCTCCGCTACTCGCCACCGCCACCGTCGCCGCTGCGTTGATTCACTTCAATTCCTACACCGTGGAATCAGATCACGATGTCGAACCCAGATTCACGACCATTCACTTGGCACTACACAGAACTCGATGATAGGGACCTCGAGATCCGAGGAAGGACTTTGTTCTTCGTCATCGTACTCTTCTCCATTGTCCTTCTCGTCACGGTTCTCTTCATCTACACGCGCTGGGTTTGCCGCTACCAGGGACGCCTTCCGACCACAGCTTTTTCCACCGCTCCCCACGCGCCTCCACTCCCGCCGTCACAGGGACTGGACCCCGCAACCCTCAAGAAACTGCCCATAATCCTTCACCACGCGCCCTCGGATCGCGACGAAAGCGCGTGGGACGAAACGGAGTGTTGCATCTGCCTCGGCGAGTTCAGAGACGGGGAGAAGGTGAAGGTTTTGCCGGCGTGCGACCATTATTTCCACTGTGAATGTGTTGATAGGTGGCTCACTGTCCACTCAAGTTGCCCTCTCTGCAGAGCTTCTCTCAAGGTCGAATCTTCTTTCCCAAAGATTTTGATTCAGGAACCACCCCTCAGAATTGATTTCCAGTTCTAGGTTTCATTTCTTAGAATCAATCGGGTAAGATTGTTATTCTTGAAAAATTGAAAAAGAAATATTGTATTTAAATAATCAGAGCTCAAAATTGAGACCCTGACTAAGTTAAAACAGTATTTGTTTTCTTTTCTTAATCATATTATGGAAAAGGAATCACAACATTTGGTGTTTGTTTTGCGTCTTGTAAATAGTTGTAAAAGAAACTCTTGCCAGATGTCTGCTAATCATATATGGATATATAGAATTTTGAATTTTGTTCTTGGCACAATTTTGTATTGCTTGAGTTGTGTTGGAGAACATTGTTAGACAGTTGAACATGGCGTAGAGTGGGAGAATGTGGAGTTTGTCTGTGATATTGTTAAATTATGGTATGTTCCCACGTTGGATGATAGACGACTGGGGGTTCGGAAAGGTCATATAATTTTCCTCAGCGCCACTTGTTGGACAAAAGTCCTCAAAGACGTTGCTCTTCTGAGTCACCTATGTGGTCCTGCTTATAAGGTTCTATAATTGGACATGGCAAGATTTTTTCAAATTGGGATTGGGACCCCAAAAAGATCAACCACGATGGGTGCTCTTCTCTTGATTTAAAGAGTTTTTTTCTTCTCACCTAAGTACAACCCAATCAACTACTTGTAATTTCTTTATTTAGAACTGCTTTGCATAAATCTTTAAGTAGTTGAGCTATGCTGCGTCGAGTAAGTAATTAAGTTCGAGGACCCCTCATCTCTTTGTCCCTCCTTATCCGATGGTTTTCTGTTGGAAAGCAATGGAACATGGCCATAGGGACAATAATGTCCTGCAAGAATATTAACATTTTTATCATATCATATTATGTTAGACATTACATTAAGATTCGTGAACTTTTTTTGTTCTATCAGACCATATTATATGTTATATTAAAAAAATGAAACGGCACATGTGAGGTGAATGATTGATTAGTGACACGACTGTTATGGGTTGGTGGTGAATCATGTGATAGTTCCGTGAAGCAAGTAGAAACTAGATTGTTGATCCACTTGGCGTCGTGTTTTCAAAAGAATGCTGCCAGAAAAAATGAAAAGCCATATTTCACTTGTGCCTGCGTACTTTGGAGTGATATGTACATTGACTGTAAACCGAAAGTAAGGCATTATCCAATTGAATCAGGAAAAAAGGCAACAGCTTTAGTTTTGTACAAAAAAGTTTCCTTTTCTTTTTTTTAGAGAGCAACGGTTTAAGGAGAATTATTTAATTGTGTTATTTCTTAGAAGTATTTATTTGGTGAATTAAAGATCACAGTGAAATTTACATTAAAATTGGTAACTGTATTTTTATATTCTAATTTGAATATAAACTCGTTCAAACAAACTTTGTTTTGTACATAAGGATATTGAGTTGCTTAGAGTGATATGTAGTAAGTATTCGGATTACAAATAGCTAGAAACCCCCGAAAAACGATTTTGTTTTTACAGTTGATTGACAATTATCTACTTGTTTTGGAGGAGGACAAAACATTTGCATGAAAAATTATTTCGACCTCGGTTTAACTTCCTTTTTGTCTACTTGTCTTGGAAGAGGACAAAGAATTTGCATGAAAATTATTTCGCCCTCGGTTGAATCTCCTTTTTGTAGATGAATTTTTTAGCGTAGTCCAATTTCACTACTATATATAAATAATAATAATAATAATAATAATAATAATAATTACTAACACATAACTAAAAATATTACTAAATCAAACAAAATATTATTAATAATGTTTGGTATATTTTATGTTATTAAAAGTTTGTAATAATGTTTTCACTTGTCTTTAGAAATATTTATAAAAATATCATTAAATAATTTTAATCTTTATTTGATAAAAACACAACATTTTAAAAATATTATTAAATATCTAATTAGAAGAAATATATACTAAATATGTGGGACTATTGCAGCATCAGTGTAGCTCAAGACTACGTCTACAGCACACAGTAGATGTCTAATGTAATCTCTAACTCTAGTATGAAATAACATTTGACTACAAACATGAGATAACTTCTGACTCTCGTATGAGAAAGTCTCATTCGCTTAAAAAATAAAAATAAAAGATATACAAATCAAAAACCATAAAAAATTAAGGCCTAAATGAAAACGAAAAGCTAATAAAATTAAAACAAAAACAACAACCTTACTTGATAAACAAGTGATTTGAGTCTATGATAATCGCCGTGAAAATAATATCAATTACAAGCTCGGAACAAAAAAACATACAAGAAAACTATAAAAAAGTGTACCTGCGTTTTGTTGAGTGAGAGCGAAACTCAAAGAGTAAAAACGAGACCGTGAGGTGTGAGAATATTCTTGACCTGTGAACTCTCAGGAAGAGAATATGAGAATGAGAATAAAACAAAAAAAGTAAGTTGTGAGGAGAAGGTGAGACTATATGTGAGAGAGAAAAGAGAACTGAGAACTAGAGAAGAAAACATATTATTAAGTAAATGTAAGTATAAAAATTGTTACTAAAGATAATAAAGATAATAAAGATAATAAATCTAATGTAAACCAATGTAAACCTTTTAAGTTAGTATTTATAATTTATGTACACTTTTTTTTTTCATGTGACCTGTGACTTTTTTCTTTTATGATAACTAGACTTTTTATTATTAGAAAATTGTTAAATAATGATTGAAATAAATAATTTATCAGTCATTTGAGTTATTTTTATAATTCAGTAATTGAAACAGTGATTAAATTTATTCGTCATGTAAAATTAATCACAAAATGGATCACCGTATTATTGATTATTATTATTTTATTATTTTACATTTGATTTTCTTATTTCCTGTCTTATTAATTTACAATTTGCACGTTCAGGTTAAACGGACCTGTTTTACGAAGTATAAGTTCTTATGCATGGACGTTCCACATCTCTTTTCACTTTAAAAATTTTAGAAACAAATTAATAAATATATAAAATATGAAAGTTTTGGTTTTTGAATGTTATATAACATGAAACACAATAACAAATCTCAGCATGGACCTTGCGGTTTAGCGCATAATGGATAACATAAAGTGATAGAGGTGTCACGTGGCAGCCTCGGTTCCATGCAGCTGATAAGAGCAGTACAATATTAACCACTTAAGTCCCTCTTCCTTAGCCAAAAGAATCGATGAAAAAAAATTATGGTAATACGACTGAAAATTATTTATTACATTATAACTTTTAGGTTGATGCTACAACGAGTATTTTATTACAAAATAAAACTTTTTTATGCTAGTTATTTCAAGAATAGACGTTTAATGTATTTGGCAACTTGATTTAACCAACTTAAAAAAATCATTTTTATTTATTTTTTCTTAATATGTCAGATAAAACATTGATTAACATACAAATGACGTACAATAAATTATTTACATTACATAATTAATTTATATATCATCAGTTCAAATCATCAATTCTTAGTATAACATAATTTCATCTAATTAACGGAAGTAGAAAAAGTATTTTCCCCAAATGTAAATAGAAATTTGAATATATAAAATTTGAGCAATAAATTTTGTAACATAATATGTTTATGCCAGCATAAAAAAATTGTTCACAATCACTTGTGATATTTGAAAACGGGGTACAATGTAAGCATGTATATGTTCCCAGAAGAGTGTTCTACGAACATTTTTTCTTATACATATTTTTTATGCCCATGTTGTATGGATCAGGATTGTGTCTCCGAATATAAATTAAGTGCCCAGCATTTTTTTCCCCTATTGTAACCAATAGTACGTGAACCCTCTCCATCAATATTAGTTTGCTAGCTACGAAAGACGGAAACCAAGAAAGAAATTTAAAAAATATATATGAAAAGAATAAATTTACTTTGACCTCACTAATGCAAAATTACACCATCTAACTCTTATTTTTTTAAATAAAATATTATATTTTAATAAAATAATATTATTTTATGGTGTCAAATGGACGTAGATAACTGTTTTCAGTGTGAAAGTTTCTGGTATGAAAATAACTTAGTTTGAAAGCAGAAAAAAAGGAAAAACGAAATTCTAGAGTGAGAACATAATTTTTTTTTCTAAAAATTTGATGAAAAATGTGAAATAATTGTATATCATAACACTATAATGGTTTATGTTGTTTTCTGAACACAACAAAGATAATATAAAATAGAAAAATTAAAATAATTTTTATAAACATAACTAATAATCAATATTGATAATAAATATAATTTTCTAACTTTGATTATTATTATTATTATTATTATACATAATTAAACAATCATATTATTAATAACTGAAAAATTTATAAATTAAAATACATTAGAAACTAACATTGACTTAATTGGGCCAGTTATAAAACACAATGTAATGGGCCATCCAGTACTTAAGCCCAATACCTGTTATTTGCTAGGGTTTCTGGTCGCTATAAATTCCTCAAACGTAACTCTCCGTTAATAATACGCAGCCTAGTGTGTGTGCTTTCCGCCCAGGGTTTAACTTCTGAGTCTCGTTTCGGTTGCTGATCACCATGAGAGCTAAGGTAATGTCCTCTAATTTCGTTTTGTTCTTTTAATGCTGTGCTGTGCGATCTGTGTTCTGATTGAGAGTGTGAATTTGTACAGTGGAAGAAGAAGCGTATGAGGAGATTGAAGAGGAAGCGCCGAAAGATGAGGCAGAGATCCAAGTAGTTTGCGTGTTTTTTCAGCAGATTTTGCTCCTAGTTTTGTTTCATTTCTGCTATGTGTTTCCTTTCTAAATTAATGTTATGATACATTTTTATTGGTTTCCTTCGCTCCTGTCTTGGATTAAAAGATATTCTTCCGGCGAATTAACTAGTTTTAATATTCGAAGCCCTTGCATCTCTCGTCTTTGTTTGTTTGTTTCACATTTTCGGATTGCGAGACGTTGTCTTTTTTTGCGAAGAATTAAACGCGTATAATTTTTGGGCTCTCTTTATTTAAGTATATTAGAGGTCAAGTTGAACATCATAAAATTGTGTATCATCGAAGAAAAGAAAGGTTTTTGTTTGCTTAATGCACCTGCTGTGGATGTCCAACTTGTTTAGATTTCTGATGGAGAGTGAATTTGGATATAACGAATATATAATTTCATTGATTGGATATTAGGAGGCTGATTTACGAATAAGATTGTTTAGTCGTGTTATATGTTATTTGTGTTCTTATAGTTTCAGAGAAGAATCCCCGGTTAATTTGTTGGTATCAATTTGTATGAACTTTCTGTCATTAGTCTCAGTTTGATCACTAAGGTGCCCATGATAATTTTGTCTTTTAAACGTGAGCATGGGAAAGGTAATTTTCCTGAGTTTATTACTAGAGTGCTGTGTTAAGTTAGGAATTTGTTTTGGCCGTATGATAAAAGTTTTTTTCTATCATCATTAACTAATCACTGAGTAACAACCTAAACCTAAACAGCTTAGCTAGTATCATAGTAACGGCCTAAATCCTAAACAACTTAGCAAATATCATATTATGCCACGAATGTGCAATTCAACTGTTTGAGAGGAATGTATTTGTGGTTATAACCTTGGGTTTATAAGGATTTCATGATCAACTATATATGTTAATTTATTTTATTAACATTATCAGTTAATTATCTAGAAAATGTTCATGTATATATATAATATCGAGATTCTTTTATATGCATAATTTTTTTTTAAGTGAGTAATTGCAATCTTATTGTTTAATTTTTATTTTTCAACATCTTATATATCAATAGAAATAGAACAATTATATATGTTAAAACATTGTGTTCAAATGGAATTTAAATTTGAACCATTGTGTTAATATGGAATTTAAATTTCAATTACATCCATTACAATTCATATGGGAACATAAATGTCGACAATGTGAATTCCATTGTTGCATGAGTTTGATGTAAGGCTTCCTATTACAACAATTGTCGTTCTTGTTTCTCACCCCCCTAATGATGACTCTTGATTGCAAAACAATAAGAGATGAATAACGGATAACAATTATGCACTAGTGTACACACATGGGATTTAGATTGTTTTCTTCTACAAGGTTTAAACTTAAGCCCAAAGGAATTAGAAAGGTGATATTTTGATATTACTATTTATCTTTATAACACTAATATATTATTATTTTATTAATAAAATACAGTATTATATGGAAGTATAATATGGACAGTGGTGTTAAATTAGTATTTTTTAAAAATTAAAGACAGTGTTAAATTAGTATTTTTTAAGGAATTAAAGACACTATGTACGCGGGTAGGTGAAGGCAATAGGATTTAGGTTTATAAAGACCAGTGGATTTAATGAATTGAGAAATGGTAGGGGAAGTGTTTTTGGTTTGGTTTTTCCGTCGGAAGGTGTGGTTATATGATTTAGGTTTATAAACATTTCTCTCAGCGATAACATTATGTGTTGCAATCCAACAAGGTTTGAGTAGAAACAAGTTAAGTCAATTTAAACAAGTGAAAACAAGGACATATATTCATATGGCGAGGGGTCAAATTTAGTTCAAGAGCTCAAGTACCCAAGAGTGAAATAAATTTGTTCAAGACAACACGTAATACCATGGAACTACATCTATACTGTAACAATTATTAAACATTGATAATTAGGAATAAGATAATAACTTAGAAATTGCTTAAAATTTGAAAATCCATTGAAGAACGCCAGAGTCAACAAAACAAAGGGAAATCCAACTTTTCCGTGCTTAAAAGAGAGGTGATGGAGGTGTTACCATTGTTGTCATGCTAAACTCATTGTCATTATTTTGTTTTAATAGTTTCATTGTCATTATTTTGTTTTAATAGTTTCTCCAAAGATAATTTCATTATCTCAGAGATGTATTGTTGGTTACACGATTTCATGACGTCTAACAATTTTTTCAATTTCAGACGTGTATTTTTTCACCTGATAATGAAAGTACCAATATAAGGGACTCGTTAAAACGAGGGTATAAAAGAAAAAAAAAACACTGAAGCTTTTGTTTGATATTCTTTGATACTCTTATATTTTCTTACGATCAAGGAAAAGATGTTACGAAAAATAGCTTTTACCAGCAATGGTGATTTACAAGAAAAAGAAAAAAAGGAAAAAAAAAAACATGACAGAAAATATTCAAAGAAGAAAGGAAACAATTAGGGCATTACACCCTTATCTCTCCATATAAATTTTAGCACCGGTATCTTTTGTCTCTTCTTCAAAAACACTCACAACACTTGTTACAATCCCTCCACCTCAAACGCAATCAAGATCAAGTGATATTGAGGGACGATTACTTTCCATGATGTAAATCTAAATACTTTTGATTTTTTAAGTTAATAAAAATAACTCAAAAATGACTTGTTTTGAAAAAGAAATTCTAATTCTTTAAAAAAAAAATTGAATTGCCTGTTTGAGTGTCTTTATCCAAATAGTTACAAATTTTTAATCTCTTATGTGGTCATAAGAATATAAGGTGTAATGTAGCAGGCGAACTTAAATGTGGTATGTGGCGAAATAAATGTATGAAGTTGTTTCATATATATGTTATAATCTTGATGTGCGAATCAAGCTAACTAGTTGATGGAGGCCGGATGAACATGACAAATAAGCTATAAAAACCATCTCTTAGTTATTAGGTGAACGGTAATATGTAAGTTTTTTTTTTATATATATTTTATTAGAAAGTATATTTACATGATCATATTTTGAATGAGTAAATGGACGCAGCAGATAAATAGTATAATCCTTTTTGTACTTAGTTAAACCCAACAGAACCCACTTAAAACTACTATTTTTTTCATTCGTGCATTGAAAAGTAAAAAAAAATAAATCATTCGGCTTCGTTCTATTGGATATTTCAATTCAAACATAAGGTTCGGTTCTTGTCCACTTTATAAATTTGCGTTTCAGAGATAAAACAAGGCTTTTATTCGGACATTAGTTAAGGAAGTACGAAGCAAATATTATTTTATTGAAAAGGCATTAAAACGAATAAAAAATACATATTTATGCATCTCAACATAAAATTTTCTCCTTTAATTTTTGACGAATATTCTAAGAACAATTGTTAGCATTTCTCTACATTACATCGTGGATGCCATCATTAAAATTGTCCAACATTTGTGCATTCCTCGTTTGGTGTGGTAAAAGCATTTTCCGCCTCTTTCTCCCACTCAGTTGTGTTTGTCTTTTTCTTTAAAATTTTCTCACTTTTCGGCTGTGTTTACTGATAAGTTACCCATTTCTTACTGCATTAAGTATGATTGCTACCTCAAACTGATTGGCTTTTTTCACTAAGCACGCACCACAAATCTAGTTTTTCTTATACTCTTAAGTTACACTCACGTAAAATGTCAAATCATTTGACAAAAAAGAGGGAAAATTTGTGTAAAGAGATTTCTTTTCATTCTATAAGAAATCACGTGAGAAAATAAAGATTATATATTTTATTCCAGTAACCATGAACGATGAACCATTCACATTACATCATGGCATGATCTATAAATTACTCTTTGAAAAATGTACACAACACAAATATTCTTAGAACAGCTTATAGGAAATACAATCTAACTCCAATATGGCAGAAGCAGAGTTTTTCAACTTTCGGTTTGCTTGTTAATTAGATTTGTCAAACACAAGCAAAAGAATTATGAAATAGAGAGAGAAGAGAGAAAAAAGGCACATTAACTATTTTAAAGAAATATTAAATACCTTTTATATAACATTAAAATTTTTCAGTATTGGCCTAACAAAGGAAATATGTGGTGTTGTGATAGAGGAGATGAAAACTACTTGAGTGGACGTGCCAATATTTGCTGAATGCATTGATCACATCTTATTCTTAAAGTCAAACCTGAAGTGATTTAACACTAACATTTGTCTGCTAAGAATTAACAACCAACTCAATTATCACTTGCTTTTCCTCCGTTCTCTTCCTTTCTTTTTCTCTTGCTACGTTATTCACCGATTTGCCTCTTTTCTATTTCTGATGCAGAAGGAGGCCACATACCGATTTCTTTACTTAACCTTTTACACATACTTCCCTTTGAATCAGTTTCTCACTGTTTAACTTTGCTTTACTTGGTGGCACAGAACTAGTATTTCATGATTTCATCTTCCTATTGGAGAAGCTATATTATATATATTTATCTTAGAGGTATATAAATATTGAAAAATAAAGCAAATAATTGCCCCACTGAAATGACCCTTAGGGGCAAAGAAAATGATTTTGCAATAAACAATTAAATTACTGTAGGCAACGAGAAGGCAAGAAGAATCTCTGCCTCTTACTTCTCGTGGGACAATTAGAAGTCATGGATGATGAAGCTATTTTGGTGACGGCAGATTTGAGGGACTGTTTGAGAGTGGTGAGGCAAACACCCTCTTCACCGTCCTTAGAACAAAGCACTAATATGCTTTTGATCCTGCCACCTACACTGGCTATGTCAGCTTTAACTGCTGTGAGTCTCAAGCCTTTCAGGACTTGGATCAGTTCAGGGAACAGTTCTGGTCGATCATCGCAGCAAACAGAAGCTTTGATCACAATATTTTCCTTCAATTTGTTCACTTTAGTGCAACTTTCATCTTGAACATGGTCACAGTCAATTGATACTTCATCAATTTCAGATGGAACTGTGAAAGCTCTGCTAACATCCATGGCTTTTCTCTTCAGATCTTTTACATGGTCTATCACACTCCCTAGTAAAGCTGCCTTGTCCATCTGCAAGTTCCCAAATGTTAATATCAATATGTTTGGTCACACATGTTTCCTTCCATACAAGTAGTCTTTGTTCAATATTCTCTTTTTGAGATGAGAAAGTGGAAGTGGAATTGAAATCCTTATACAATTTTGCTAAGCATACCATGCCACATATCTTTCATAATGCATATCATTATCCAGTGTGATTCCAGGAACAAAATTCAGATTGTTCTCATATTGTGCGTATTTCATAGTACTACTAAGCATGTCACTCATGAAAACTGAATGCATTAAATTGGTTTACCTTATCAGATTTGGGAATAAGTTTTCTGAGAGTTGCAAGCTGTGCATTGATTCTGTCTCTGCGCCTTTTCTCTGCTTGACTGTGACTCTTGGAAGCACTCATTGCTCTCTCTTCTGCAACCCCTTCAATGGGAAGTGGCCATGAGTGGAACTCACCAAATTGAAGAGAGGCAGAGTCGGTGACATGAGGCAGTATTTGTGTAGGTACTGCAAAGGAAGAAGAATGATCACTGCATTGAGCCCAGCTGGTGCCCATGTGCCACCCAGAATCATAGTAGTTTTCCATACTCACAATGGAAACCATTCTAAAGTTTCTTCCATGATTTCTGAGCCTTTTATCTCCCATCCCCAGTTACTGTTTGCTGCACTAATAATAGTCGATCATCTTCTTATCTTGATGGTGACTGCTGTGATAAGCAATACCCTTTCATTGGTCAAAATGATAATCGATTTTGGCTGTACCTGTCAGTCACTTCAACAAGAAAAATTTTCCCTCCGCTAAATCTAACGAACTTGGACTTTAGAAGGAGGGGGAAATGAAGAGTAAAAGACTAAGATTGAAGTGACCTGACCTATTAAGCTAATATTATTCGTATTTGAATGAGAAATGAAATGGTATGCATCAGTAGTATCTGGCAAATAGACTTGGGAAACACTGTTACGTAGTCAGTAGTTGATGTAGTGGATGATGATCAGTGACTCATTGTCTTATTTTTATTAGACCACAAAGTGTTCTTATCTGATGTAGTAATAATGATAGCTATTTGGTGTCCCTTGGTGTTCAGCTTAGATCCTACCGAATAAGAACTCACTTATCTTGAACTTTTCTGACATAGATTCAGATTAATTCTTTTTAAAATAAAATAGCAGTTCATATATACTTAAAAAAGAAGCATCATTCGTATTTTCATAACATTTACCTAAACTGAAATAAAGTCAGTCATTGTAAAAGGGCACACATCAAGCTGCATCAGTTGTTTACATGTATACTTATTGGTTGATCGTTTGATAAAGTAAAAAAGTAGGCGCTGAAGCTTACACGAAAGTGGTGTCTAGGCTTGTGGTGGTGGATCCCATTCATCAAAGATACTGCAAGATCTTCCACATTGAATTATAAATTTGGTGAAATTAAGCTTTCACGCTTTGTTTCACCCATTTCCCTGTACAATTATTCCAACCAAAGTTTTAGGCCCTGTCATGATAGCCAAGATGAAAAGGGTTACCGAAAGAAAATAAGCACACACATAATAGGATGGTAGTGTAAAAAGCCCAAGATTTGCTCAATCATAAATTGGACAAACGCATGATGTAACCTCATTAGTAAACGATTTGCCCTTTAAGTTGAAGACACTTGGTGGGTCCATTTTACCAATTTTATGCTATGCAAGTAACTTGACTAGTCCAGCTGTGTATCTATCCTAAGACAAGATTTGGTTACCTTCATGTATCTTGATTTGAAGTTCAAAGTTGAAAGCATGGGACTCAGTAAAAGAAGGCTAGTTTTATACACTTTGATCGGTCTGCTAGCAAACAAAGAAAGCTCAATTACTTGCATGTAGGGTCCAATACACACTCACAATTGCAACTCATAATAAAGAGTGACACGACTTCTGATCAACCACTCACTTTGTTATACAACACAACTTGTGTGTGTGGTTTCTTATGGTTCCGTATTTTCTTCTTTCACTTCTTTTTCATAATTTTTTTTCCTTCTCTATCTGTCTCATCAAAGCCTTTCTGGGTCCCATAATCTCAGAACATATCTGCAGTATATCTTACAATATATAATCACCTTGACACACACACACACTTCGTCGGCAAGTGAAGTGTCACGATAAAAATATGGGAAACCAAAAGGATCAAAGTGAACACAGACAACACGTCTCTTGAAACCGCAACATGTCAACAAATGAAGTAGCTTATGTTGGAACCCCATCCTTGTCTCTTTTCTTTGGTTTGAGAACACTCAGACTCAAATTAATGAGAAAAATATAATGTAGGATTGAATCCAATCTTCCCTTTTTCTTCTTGTTGCTTATCCACTGAGAATGGTAAAAAAATCTTCAAATCAGTGAAGCCCATAATTAGTACCCTGCATGAATGAAGGAAGAACATTGAGTTTGAATTGAGAGAGCTTTGCAGCTGATAGAAGAGTAAATAATTACATGGTTGAATTGAAATGAACCAAAATAATTAATTATTAAGAACATTTTGATCGTGGTGCATTTTTTGCACCGTACCCACCATCTTTAGACATGATAAACAACCCAATTGGACAACCAATAGTAGTTCATGCTTGCAATTGCACTACACTTCAAATTTCACCAATTCAATTCAACTTTCGATGTATGGCTACACCGACATCTTGTCTTATGCTACAGTGATTATGAACCCTAAATATGTGTCCTCAAAATACAAACTACGTTTACGGAAGAAATCAATAATGCAGAATTCTATGAAGGTCTTTAAGTAGGCATTATTATCAATATGAGCAATGAGAGATACCATTCACGTATAATTTTAAGCCTTAAATGTATAATTAGAAACTCAATTTTATGTTTGTACACATTAAAATAATTAATAAAAGATGTAAATAACTTAAATATATAAGTATCTTAATAGATTAATTCCTAACTTCTAACTAAAAATTACATTGATTCGTAAAAAAGAGTGCTAAAACTTACTTTAACGAGTAAACTAAAGAATTATAGTCACTAAGGAAAACTTAATAACTATGAAAAATATATAACTATATTCAATTTTTAGAAATGTTTGAAAAGGAATGTTTTATAATTATCAAAATAATTTTTATTTAAAAAGGTCGTTATAGTCATAGTTTTTTTTTTGAAAGAAAGAATCCAAATTAATAAGGTTATTGATAATTATTGTCAATTTTTTGTGGTGCAGGTTTTTTTTGGATGAGTCCTGTAGGACTTTTTTTTTTTTGAAAATGAAAAACAATTCTCAAAATTATCCTTTAAATGAAGACGATGAGGGCGAGAAATTAGAAGATAGGGTCGATGTAAAATCAACTAATAAAAATATAAACACTTGGACATGTAAGAATATTGTGATTAAAAAATTATTTGGATTTTATATAAGTAAAATGTTGTACTAATAAAAATGCAAGTTGAGTAAATTGTGAATAATAAATTTTAGTGTTAGTGTGTGTGAATTTGAATGTAGAAGCCGTGCAAGAGTGATGAGTTTTTGTGTAAATAGTGAATTATAGTGTGTACGTGAGCAAATAATGAATGTGATAAGTACCAAACAATTATGAGCATTAATAGGTGATTAAAAAGGGTGTACTTGGGTGCTTGCACGTGAGCAAATACTGTTACTTCCACTTTTTTTTTTTTATTTTTAAATTTATTTCTCTTTTAATATTTATTCGGACAAACAAAAACATATAATGAATTTTATAGATTTTTTTATACGAAAATAGTTTTTTTATCTTCATTAAACAGTCATAACTTTTTTTAACTTTTATTTATTTCTACTTCATAATAAATACAAGACTGTAAACTAATTAAAAAATAAATTCAGAGACAAACTAGAATTGACAAAAAAAAAGTCTTAAATTTTGTAAACATAAGACATAGTAGAATCATTGAAAAAAAAATTGACAAACAAAAAGTGACTATTAATCGGCGAACTGATATTGATATTAATATTAATATTATTTATTTTGTATTCAAGATTAAAAGTATACATTTTAGGGTAAATTTACACAGTTAATCAATCAAAAGTTATTTTTTATGACCATTAGTAAAGGAAAAATTATTTAACATTCATAAATTTTATTTTTTATAAATTGACTCTTCAAATTTTAATTTTCTGCAATTCACCTTTGAAGCTCTATTTTATTTAAAAATGGATAAATTATTTTTAATTTCATCTCAGTTAATTTTTAAAATTTATCCCTTTTATATATACAGGTTTCTTACATTAAACCGGGTTAAATTTTTCAATCAATAATTTCATTCTTAGCTCTTTCTTTTACATTCATAAATGTAGAATATTAGATTTTCCATCTTTCCAAAAATTAAGTTCTTAATTTTTACAATCAAACCCTTTAACTAGATTCATTAAATAGTTGAATCTACTCCTACTCAAAATTAAATATTCCGCGGTAAGAATATCATATATTCATCCTATACTAAAAATCTTAATATTTTTCTTTCTTCAAGAAGTCAACCTTACACTTTACACAAAATCTCAATTTTTTTTTTTCAATTTCGCTTACACTTTCTAAACCTTTCACAACTCAATTTTTTCCAACTACTAACTATTTGAATAAAAAGAAAAAAATGCATGTAAAGTGAAAATATTGGAAGAATTAAATCATAGAAATTAACAAATTGAATGATTAAATTTTTAAAAAATGGTTATAGAAAAATTAAAATCATTCATTAATCACAGTGGAGAAAATATAAACGTAATTAAGTCTACTAAATAATATTTTATTCTTGATAAGGGAATTACCTTTCATATAAGTGACACATACAAATAAGCATAATAATGTGGTTGTTATGGCTATATGACAATAAACATTTTGTTGATAATGACTATTTTGTGCAACACCACCTTATATATATTCCATACATTAAATGCAGATTTTTTTTTTTACCGAAAAAAAAAAAATAAAAATAAAATAAAAGCAGATCACTAATGAACTGCTAGAGACTTACAATAATTCTTTTATCCTTCAATGCAATTATACAATACTATGAGAATTGAAAAGAAAGAACAGAATCAATAAAAACACACTAAAAAGGATAAAATGACAGGTATAATTCTGAGCATTATATATTGTGTTCTACATCCACCCCGAATTAAATGTCTCCCAGATTGAAAATAATAACAACAACAATGATTAACTTGAAAAAAGAAAATCTCAGCCCCTAAAAAGTGAAAAACTGATCATCAACAAACAGCATCAGTTCATGAAGTTTGAAGCAGCAGAAGCTTGTCTAAATATATAAATCCGCTATCTACTTTTACGGTGAATTCTTAAAGACCACATCTCAGTACTCATTGAAATGGATAGCACCAACTTTCCACACAATGAAAGTTGTTGCAAACATGATTGAGCTGATCAAAACAAAAGAAAGTGCAATGAGAAAGAGATCAGAACCCCCAGGAAATTGGAAAGTGAAGCCTGTTGACAACCCTCGTTTGCTATCATCAAACAAATTAGTTGGAGCCTCTGGAAGTCCAGATTTTCTCTTCCCTTTGTCACTTTGTTTTGAAGCCTCCAACACCCTGCTGCTCATGTCTGGTTTAGATGCTTTGGCTTGCGGGTATCGGCTGCCGGATCGAGCCGCCTTCAACCGCTCTCTTGCTGTAAGGGAAGGCCGTTTGGTTGCAGATTCTGACTCAGGAAATGCTGATGATGATCCTTGCTCTTGGTTAATAGAACCATTGGAAGACTCTAATGTTTGAGAGACTGACTCAGCATCAACTTTAGCTTGCAATTGGAAATTTTCATCTGGGGGATTCAGGGATGCTAACTGATCATTGGTTGGTGAATTTTCAGCACTGTCAAATTCCTCACTGATATTGTTGTCTGCTGCAAGCTGATCACTATCTGCAACTGGAAGACAATGGCCAAATGTTCTTTCCTTGACAAGCTTTCTCGATCTAGATACTACCGAGAAGGGTGTAAACTGACTGGCCTTCGGTAAAGAAGCTCCAACAGAATATCTTGATCGATCATGATACTTAGTTTCCAACTTCTAATGGAGAATGAAAGACTTTTGTAAGAGATCAGAAAAATGAGATTCAATAATAAAATAATTGAATCATACTAAAGTGACTAGTGATAAATGAAATCATTGATCCATCTTTGTCTACAATAGAGTTTTTGATGCCATATTCTTAAATCAGACCAGAGAATCACACCCTACTCCAGTTGAAGTGCTTGAAATAAAATTGTATTACCACTACATTTGAGTAATGAAGATACACATTGCTCATAATTTCCTTAGTCAAGAGAAAAAAGGCACCAAAACGCTACAAGACCTGGGTTCCATAGCAATAACCGAGTGTATATATTTCAGTACAGTGACATAAAGCAATACACTGAAACAATAGCTATCACAAGAAGTTCATCAAACGAAAACTTTTTATTCTATAGAACAAATTACTATAACCATTAACATTATGATTATTATTTAACTCCATAAAGGTCCCTTTTTAATTCCTACATTCTAAATTTCTGTATGCATTCCCTCGGATCTCTTGCAGCCCAAAACCTAAATTTCTGTTTTTTCCTGAACCCCTACTTTTAGATTCGTGGATTTGAACAAAACTCAATCTTATGATAATTGTTCCACTTATATCCATTACTTTGGTCTTATCTTAGGTTTTTCCAATACACTCTCATGCCAAACACCATTGGACTTTGTGTGTGAATAATATGATGGATAGGCCATAACAAATCTAAGATAAAATCTGATACCATCTTAAAATTTGAATTTCGTCTCATCTCTCACTTAGGTTTTTCCCAATATCTATATCTTACTGTGACCTTAAACAATCAGTCTCCATTACTTATGCACCACTTCTTACCAAGCTTAAATACATAAAATTTTCTCGAGGCTGCTTAACTGAGTGTTGGCAACTATAATTGTTTGAATTGCATTTACTATATTGAAAATTAAAATTTCCCCAGTTAACGGTTTTTCTCCATTTACCATTTTCTCCTGTAGAACAAAAATCCAGGACATCAAAGCACTTTAACTAAAAAGTCTAAATGAATAAAATTTCACTAATCCGAGTCCCCCCAATTGATGCATATGTTGAAACCGTTGTCACAAATAAAATTCAAAGATGCCCAGAAGAGCAGAAAGGGTGTGCAAACACTCCAAAGATAATTGGAAAGCAAAAGCAAGCATCTGAGTTGAGAAAAACATGAATATAGGAAAAGTCCAAAGAAAAGTGAAAGATGAAGTATGAGAATAGGAAGCACTTACCGTTGAGCTGAAACTGATGATGGAGTTTAAAGATATGGCCATGTTCTTAGAGTCTTTCAAAGCACAACCATGGATAGCCACAAAGAGTGGTCTTCCTCTTCCCACTAGATTGTTTATTCAGGACTATTTCGCTGTTGGCACACGCCACATAGCGCGTGACCACACTTATTTTTCTTTTCTAATAAAAGAAAATGATAAATTAAAAGCATTTTTATATAAGATTTGATAAAATTTATTACTCTCCTGAGTTAACTGAATTTTCAAAAAGAAAAGTATAAGATATAAGTGAATACTTTGTTATTCTATTTATTAATCTAGAAATGTTTATACTTTCATTAATTTTTAAATTGGTTTTATAATTTAATTTTTAGTACTGATGATTTTATATTTCTAACTGTGTAGTATTTAATGATTTTTAAATAGAGTCATATAGTTTAATAAAAGTTATCATTAGTGAGCAAAGAAATGTTTAAAAGTTGAAAACTCTTGATTCAACAATTCATTAAAAACACAGACAAAGTATTCAATTCAAAGAAAAAAAATATTATTAAAACCAAAGTTTAATGATTTTGCATTGTTACAGTAATTATGGAAAAACTAACATTTTTTTTTCCTATATGTTGCTTTTTTTTTAAAACATAATTAAAATTGATTTATACAGTTTGTTGGGGGATAGTCTAAAGTAAAAGTTAGATCATCCATTTGAATGGAAGAATTTAAATTCAACTTCAACCAACAACCAAATTTGATATTAATTAATTTAAATATCAAGTTTTGTTTTAGGTTGTACGAAAAAATTTAAAAAAGGTATACACTAATAAAAAATAATTAAATTGGGTTTTATTATTTTTAAATTTATACCAAGCCAGTAAACTTTTTTTTTACCTAACAAAAATTTGTTTGTTTACTAGGATGTAATTACACATAGTACAACAAGATCAGAAAAAAAAGAGTAAGAATGTAAATAAATTGTACTTAATTTACAAACTTGTACAACTGAACTCAATTATATATATTCTTTTAAAATTAGATTAAGTTATTAAATTTGATTGAGCTTCATTTAGTAAATCCAATTACAATTAGTTATAACAAATTCATAAATTTCAAACTCGAAGAATCTAACTTTACTCAACTATATAATAAATATATAATACAAAATATCTTTTATCTAATAATTTTATTATAAAATTATATCATATCATATATATAACTATTATTAATACATGTATATATACATTGTCGTCATCGTATAGTTATTATCATTACTACTAAAACATTTTTAAAATATTTATATAGGTATTTTTCTTTTCTAATTCTTTTGAATTGCTCAACATTCAACTCAAGTATAATTAAGTTGAGTTGGAT
>Ga0123340_1001284_pt1 | contig 20462 bp, 9 predicted proteins | sample SirMexnodulemix_FD_89961 | JGI IMG/M metagenome (GOLD analysis project Ga0123340, IMG submission 89961) | Root nodule microbial communities of legume samples collected from Mexico - Siratro Mexico nodule mix | ecosystem: Host-associated > Plants > Roots > Nodule | place: Mexico: Nepantla... | reverse complement strand
TATATTATATAATTAAATATATTTATTTTATTATAATATAAATATTAATAAATTAATTATATAATGTATAAAACACCACTCTCCCGCAAATCTTCGCTATTCTGCAAAGATGAAATTCTGTTAAAGTTTACCTCTTTTTTAATAATATTTTATGTATTAGAAATCACACTTTCATCACTCGTGTATATCCCTCCGCAAAAGCAAACAGTGCATCAAGCAATTTTTTAAAGGATTGCATTTGATAAAAGGTCATCAGACGTAACTTCAAGCTGACAGATGAACTATGTAAAAACGCTTTTTAACAACTTATTTTTATAAAACTTTCCTTAAAATAATTACAGTTAAATAAAATGCAGTATAAAAGAGGAAGGATTTATTCTAAATGTTTTCTTTACTGCTCGGTCTATAAATATCGTATTATGTTTAATTTTCAACCACCTTATTTAGTTTCATTAAGCATACTAAAGTTGTAAACATAAAAAACAAGTATTTTTTTTAAACTTATCCTCTCTTAACTAAAATAACTCATTTAAACATGTAATCACTTTTAGCTAAAATTCTAAATATTACTTAAAAAAATAATTACTCTTAACAACAAGAGTATTCTTTAAAGAATAAACATTCTTGAAAAAAGATGTTTTCTACTTCTGAGGATTTTTTTCCTTTACCTTATTGTGCATCTAATATTTTTTTTGTTAGACAAACTTTTAATAGCTACATTAATAGCATCATCTCGGAAGATGACATTTTCTAGAAAAAAACACGTACGAGTGAAAAACATGTCTATATGAGATTTAACCGTTGATGTATACTTCTTAAAAAAGACTTAAATCCAATAAGACATGATCAAATTGGATATTTACTCCATGCAAAATTATCCTGTTCTTATTATTATAAAAATAAAAGGTAACCTCATTTTACACGTGATCATAATCGGAAGCAAATAAAGCTGCAGCGCTCTGGATAGGGTCAGTGACTCTAAACACACGCCAGACCTTATCTGCTTTATATTATTATTATTATTATTTATTTTTATTATTACTATTAATTATTTGCTTCAATTTTCAGAACCAAGCTACGTAATTGTGGTTGTGACACCTGTTCATCACTAGCAGTTAAAAAAATAACAACTTTACACAAAATTATGTGTTTTTTCGATTCTCAACTCAATGGTTTTCACAAATTTTACAACGAAATAAAACAACTTTCTCTTCATGGGTCAGATTTTACCCAATCAATTTTCTCCCCCTAATTTTTATTTAATTTTTTATAGTTTTATCTTCTCACACTGCACAGAGCAAGGTACGAAAGATACTTGGAGACATACCCAACTACCTCTCTCAACTTGGAAAGCCCGAAAAATCTGAACTTGAAGAGAGGGGAGAGAAGAGTTTGATCAAATTCAAGTTCAAATCCGTTCTGGGGAGCTATTGTATCAGCAAGTTCAAGTTTTTCACATCATAGACATGTCAACCAAGTTTGGAAGATTGGTCTCTTCGGTTTGCAAGAGAGGATTTTCCTCCTCCACCAGCGTTCAAAAGGGTGGTTCTGAGGAAGGTGTGAAATCAGTGAACCTCTGTTCTGCAATTAATCAGGCTCTTCACATTGCCTTGGACTCTGATCCCCGGTTGGTCTCTCTGTTTGTTTACTCATGAAGATATATCTAGTGAGAGTGTGAGAGGTGATAAGAGTAAATCTTGATCTTACATCCCTAGATGCATGATCACCATTGGTTTAGTTAGTTTTAATCTTTATTATTCATTTCAATTGTATAGTTTAAATTCATTCATGTAGGGGTATCATATAGTGTCATCTTTCACCTAATTTGTTTGTTTTATTTATTTATTTTAACTTTTTCTTGATGTTTAGATACAAACAGCTTGGAAATCTTCCTTTTTTTTTTATTTTATTTTATTACTTTTGTTTGATTACTGTTTCAAATTGTGTTGAGTTGTTGTCTTATGCTTCGATTTGTACATAGTCTGCTGGAATTTGTATAATTTCAAGTTAATGTAAGTTATAAATCATATCAGGTGATGAAATCGTTTGAAAAATGTCCTTTAGCTCTAGGAATTTCTGTGTGTATCATTTGCATTGTTTCCCTGTTATTCTGAAAGGTGGTTTCCAATTTTGATATCACAAATTGAGAAAAAAAAAAAAAAAGTGTTGGAGAGGATTGAGGGGGAAGGAAAGAATTGAACTGTAACATCTAAAACATCATTCCAAGAAACATTCAATTCCCAGAGTTTTTTCATTTTGATTTTTACTTTTGTTAAAAATTGATCTTTGTTTTAGATTTGGGGCTTCTGTTAAGGAAATGATTTTACATTTTCTATGAAGGACCAATAGGGAAGTCTACAAGTAGCTGGTGGTGACTCCCAAGTCTCAAAATCCTTGTGTAGAACATTACTTTGAGATTTAATGGAAGTGTGAATTGTTATGTAAACCAAACTTTGTTCGCAAAGGTTGCTCTTGGAAGCTTTCTATTTTAGCACTATTAAACAAACCCTGTTAAAGTAATATTCAGATATTGCGTATGTCCATGCCTTAGCATGTTTGAGAAGTTGTATGGTTCTATCAATTGTACTATTATGAGTTGTTTATGTGTAACATGAATATCCGGTGTACTTCCTTATCTTCTCTTGCACATCATCACAGTTCTTATGTGTTTGGAGAGGATATAAGCTTTGGTGGTGTCTTCCGTTGCACAGCTGGATTAGCAGACCAATTTGGTAAAAAGAGGGTTTTCAATACTCCTCTCTGTGAGCAGGTATTTATTTTTATAAATTGACATTGCCTATGTGCTTCCTTTTTCTTTCTTTCTTCCTATCGCCCTTGTAAATGTGTGTATATTTAATAAGCATAATGAAAATATAGTTCTAATATCACACCAATAAGAAGTAAATTCTAACCTCCAAGATGATTTTCTATCAAAGAAAGGGGAAAGAAGCATAAAAAGAGAGCATTTTCTGGAATATGTTCTGATGGAATCTTACTCTGAAATTGTGCTCAAAGAATTTGATTATGTATTTTACCGTATTTCTTATTTTTACACTAAGTATCTTTCTAATTGTCTTTGTAGTTTTGTATATCCTAAGAATTGACATAAATTTTTATACTGCAACGATTCTCACAGGGTATTGTTGGCTTTGGCATTGGTCTAGCAGCTATGGTGGGTCTCTGAGGTTACAATAATTCATTTATATCTTTGTTATCAAACCTTACTACAATCTGATATATTCAAGTTAGTTATGTATTTTTACCTGACAGGGAAATCGTGCCATAGCAGAAATCCAGTTTGCAGATTACATTTTCCCTGCTTTTGACCAGGCAAGCTACTTTCCAAGGCTTGGTTTAGTCAAAAAGCCTCTTTTGATCAGTAATTGACCAATTTTAATTTCCAGATTGTCAATGAAGCTGCTAAATTCAGATACCGGAGTGGTAACCAATTTAACTGCGGAGGTAAATTTCTTTCACTGCTTCAATGTTGAAGTTTGACTCATCTGTATTTTGAGTTGCTACATCAAGTTTTTCTACTCATTTATAGGTTTAACAATTAGAACCCCTTATGGAGCTGTAGGCCATGGTGGGCATTACCACTCTCAGTCCCCTGAGGCTTTCTTCTGTCATGTTCCTGGTATCAAAGTATGGTGCTTTCATATGGACTTCATTTTGTTTGTCAGAACCTTCATTTTCTTTACTTCTATTTCTTGTCCATTGTGTTCAAATAAAAAGGCCACCTACAATATAGTGTGTGATTGTTCAATAGACTATATAAATAATCAAATTCTAAACTTAAGGTAGTATGGAAGGGTAAGATTGAAATCCATGGCAATTATAAATTGCTTACTCGTCCAAATTAAGAAGATTATCAAGGCGAGTGGAATAGTAATGACAGCAAAAATCTTTTCAATGAAGTTGTAGACTAAGTTATTCAATAATGATCACATCTAAATATAATATTGAAGGTTTTAATGTATAAATATATAATTAAAATGGACCAAAAAATATTTAAGTAGACTGTTATTTTATTAGAGTAAAGGTGCCTTTGACTAAGATGCATCTAGATGACATACTCACAATGTCCCTAAGGGATACTCTTAGAAAGTGAGTTTTAGATCTAATTCAACCTCACAAAATCACTTTGTAAGGTTAGGTTTGGATCTACTTTACGTATTATAATGTAGTCATATCTCTAGTACATCATCTCACTTCGAGAATGGAGGTCTAAAACGTAGAAATAAATATTTATGGGTAGTCCAATGGTGGACGACATGATAGGCTCAACAAATTTTTCTAGGTTAGATTTTGATACAATCTTAGAAAAATGTAGATTTTAAACATAACTCAACCTTACAATACTGACTTGTTAAGTAAGATTTGGACCTATTTACATATTATAATTTATCCATATCTCAAGTCTATGGGAAATCTCGAACATATACCGACATAATATTGGGCTGATATGTAACAAGTCGGATGCATACAATCTATATGCTTGATCTTCATATGGAATGTTAATGTAGATGTTTAAACTGCATTTTCTAGAATTTCAGTAGGTTGAAGTAGAATTGTATACTTTATCCATTCTGGCCAAACAGAACAAGTCATGGTCTCTAAATAATCTTGCTCTTTCTCCCTTTAACTTATATTTTCATTGATTTGGATAACATATTCTCAAGTTTATGCTAGTCTTGTGATTGCATAAGAAGTATAGCATACCACTCATTTCTTGTGGGAAAACAAAATTTCTTTGAACCTTTTGCCTTCCTTAGATAATTACTTTTTCCCCAAATGCATCAACTGAGTTTCTTTGTAGGTGGTCATTCCCAGAAGTCCACGACAAGCAAAAGGGTTGTTGCTATCTTGCATTCGAGATCCAAATCCTATAGTATTTTTTGAACCGAAGGTTGTTTTCTACCAAAATAGCCTTAACGAATTATGAGCATAGTTTGCGCTTTTTGCATTCTTAATATTGTGATTCATGGTTTCAGTGGCTTTATCGTTTGGCTGTAGAAGAAGTACCGGAGGGTGATTACATGCTGCCATTATCTGAGGCTGAGGTACACCACATGTCACACTGAATAAAAGAAATTCTTTTGCACAACACTATTGACAAGTTATTCTGTGAAATATTTAATCTGATGAATATTGAAATGTGTATTCAGGTAATTCGGCAAGGAAGTGATATAACACTTGTTGGATGGGGAGCTCAATTATCTATAATGGAACAAGCTTGTCTTGATGCTGAAAAAGTAAGCGGCTGTTGCATTGAAACTGAAAGCTCTTGAACATGTATTGTGTGCATCATACCATATTTTTGTTCACTTTTGGTTAAGTTGGGCAACTGATTCTGGAGAATTTCACTTGATGCAACCTAATAAACTTGGTATGTAGAGTAAGTTTTTCCGAGAAGCAACAGAATTAAGTTGGAATGTAAAGATTAGTATGCGTATGGAAGGGAAACCAGTTTGATTCCCGGGGTTAATGTAAGAAATTAGGACAAAAATGGAATTGGGAGTTCAATCGAATAGCATAAAAAAGTAATTTATCATAATGTAAAGTCCTGGCAGAATTTCATTAAAATTATTTTGGAAGGCTGAACCATGAAAAAAAATAAGAAATACATGATGAGTGAAGTATTTTATGTCATATCATTATTTTCCGTTATATGAACCCATAATGTAGTTTTCAATGTCACGTACCATACTAGTTATATTGAGGTGTTTGCTCTAGAGAAAAAATTCTTGTACTACCTCTGGTTTTAGCCACTTCACAAGAATGAAAAAATTAGTTAATTTAATTAGTGGTGTTAAATTTGTCAACAAGTTGTTTAGAGTTAATTACCTTTAATGCTGTTGGAATTTCATTTTGTCCTCTTCTACCTTTAACATCTCAAATTAAGGGTGTAAAAGGACCTAGGAAAACTTCCCAAAAGGTTCACATGAATAGGATCAAACTAAAACTATTTATATATATATATAGGTAGTCTAAAAAGTATCAAGAGCATCCCATTCACTGTCTCTCCTCTATTGATGACTTGATGAGTAAGTTGATGTACTTTTAAACTACTTTGTGTTGATTCATAAATTGTGTTTCCACAAGAACAAGATCGTTCTGTAGAAGAAAGTTTGGCATTTCAATTTCTCATTTCTGCTATAATATATGACCTACATATAAGGAATTCAATTCTTAAGTGGAAGTCTACATTTTCCTGCAGGAGGGAATTTCTTGTGAATTGATTGATCTGAAGACACTAATTCCTTGGGATAAGGAAACAGTAGAGGCCTCAGTTAATAAGACAGGAAGATTGCTAGTGAGTATGCAGTTTATAGAATAATACTGTAACCTGGTTTGGTATCACCTCACATGATGCATTGAATGTACTTTGTAGGTTAGTCATGAGGCTCCTATAACTGGAGGTTTTGGTGCTGAAGTCTCAGCTTCCATTGTTGAGCGTTGCTTCACAAGGGTATGCTTATATAATCCTATGTAAACTTCTGAAAGTTGGACTTATTAAGTAGAATGATTTAGTACCATGTGCATAAAAGTGTAATCTCCCAGCTCATAGGAATATTCATATCTGCTGATTTTTCTTTCTAATTCTACTCTCAACAAAGTGTAATTTTCATTTTCATTAGCCTTCTCAACAAGCTTTCATGTAGAAATCTCGAAATTCATGAAAATCCCACCTAGAGGAATAAAGCTTGGCTGTTTTTGAATGTAAAAACTGTGCATACTTCTTATACAATGAAAAATCAACAAAATGGCTATTTTATATGTATATATGTGTATGTGATAGAATGAGCCTAGAGACACTCAGAAGAAGGAAAAAGAAAAAGGTTCAAAGATTTTATAGGATGGTCCTAGAATGTTAAAAATAATATTTAGTTTATAGTTTTAACTTTTTAAAATGAGATGATGACACTTGTAGGGTCATAATGTAGTTGATGGCATGTTTTTAGGCTATATAAATGTACTCTTCTTCCCTATGCAAAGGGGAGAAATCATATTTATAATATGTACTTTTGTGGCACAGTTAGAGGCCCCTGTAGCAAGAATTTGTGGTCTGGACACTCCTTTTCCTTTGGTTTTTGAGCCTTTCTACATGCCAACCAAAAATAAGGTAACTTGTTTGTTTACCTCAAATTTATCTTCGTTTCTTTTATGCATCATGTTTAAGATATGGCTTGACTGATAAAAGCTTGTCATTCATTCAATGCAGATATTGGAAGCAATAAAATCAACTGTGAAGTACTAATGAACTTAGTCACCATTTTTTGGTCATCTATAAAATCTTGATGCCATGTAGTGATGCATTAGTAAATTGCACCGTGGAAATAGGTGGTTATACAAAACTGATATATATAAAAATATCAACAAAAGAACAATGGGCATACACTTGTACTGCTTTTAATTTACTTTTATGATGCCCTGTATATTCAGAATGTCAAATATTTGAAGGGAGTGATCCCCATTAGTAAAAAGCTCCTATAATAAATAGACTTTTTATCTTTAATTTATGAGTAGCAAAGTAGCAATTTATATCACAAAATACTGAAAATAAATACAAACCAAGATCATCAAACTCCTAGTGAAGAAGAATAAGTTGAAGTCGGAGACCATGCATACGTCCTTCACATACATCCTTAGCATTGTTGCTATTAAGAAAACACCAACTAAAGCTATAAATAGAGATAAGACTTTATAAATCACATGAATAAATTAATATCATTTTTTAATTTAAAAAACTTGCGTAATCACATAAATAAATACAAAGGTATGAAGTAAGAAGAGGAATATAAAATTGTCTTCTTTCTTCGTAAAGTTATTTTCATACTATATAAGATGAGAATCAAACTTTATATGTAAAGGCAGCATATGCAAAATACAAATAACATGGCGTCATTACTTGAATCAAGACTTATTCTTTACAAATAATGTCACACCAGTTCACAACAAACATATTTTAACACAATCATTATATTAATTAAAGCAATCCTTAAAATATAGTTTTATGCAAATATGCATTTAACACCTAACTATAAATAGTAACACCAACAAGGTCATTAAGTGCTCTCCTTAAAATCTATTCTCATTAATTTCACAATGTATTATTTGGAATCTTTTAATTTAATCTCATATAATCAATCCCTTAAGTTTTTCATTAACTAATTTATAGTTTAATTTTGTATTTATTCTGCAAATTAACATAGGAGCTTTTAGCCTTCTACATCAACAAGGTAACACAAATATGGAATGATCATAATAATTAGGAGGCAAACTTGTAAGAATACTAAAAACGGACCCATAAAAGTGTGTAATAATAATAATAATAATGTTAATTCAAGTTTCATATATTGAGAAGTTCCAACAGTGAGACTCATTGAGAACTCTCTTAAATAGTTGCATACTTTAAATTTCATCAATAGCATTGGTGTGTAGCATTTTATGAATATGATGCAAGTGAGCCTTAACAGTTATTACCCTGAAGCGTAGTCAAAGTTGCATCATGTAAAAACTTTAATTATAGAATGTAGCGTAATCTGCTACATGGGGCCTAATGGTCTTCAACCAACTAGCTTCCAAAATAAGATTCTGTCATTGAAAGTTAATTATAGAAAATGTAGTATATAACATTTTTTTCAAATCAATCAGGCCCTTAATTTTGTTTGTTTAAAAATTTCTTCCGTGGTGAAATAGATGGAATATATACCACATATTAATGTTGTCATAGTTGTCTCAGTTGGACCAAAATAATATAAAGTCTTCTGTGTTAGGAATAAAACCAATCTTCTTACCTTCATTGGTAAAAACATTGTTTATCTCAATCTCTTTTGATTGTACCTGGTCTTAGTAATTGTAATATTTGGGGTTTGTAAGTAAAACTAGCTATTGGAGACGTCATAACCAAATGGTCCTACGTTTAATCTTCATTTCGGCAATTGCTTCCTGGAACCCCACATTTGCTTCCTGCACTACATCATTTTCTCAAAATGTCGCTGTTACCCTTAGCATATTATTGAAAGAAAGGAGATGGTGTCGTAGGTGAGTGCTCAAAATTTAGTGGTGGCGTGGTCCGTGGTGGTGCGGTGAGCGGTACTATGGGTGAGTGGCGGTGAGTGCATTTTGGTTGATTTCATGTGGGTAGGTGCAGATTTTGTATAAGTTGTTTGAGGAAATCAGATTTCAGAAATAATTTGAGAAAAACGAAATCCGAAACAGGTTGGAGATGAGAAATGACTTTCGAAAAAGGTTTTTCGAATGTTAAATTTAGTTTTTGGAAAATATTTTATAGAATGCAAATTTAGCTTTCCTCGAAATGTAAATTTTGTTTTTGAAAAATGTTTTTCTGAACATGTTTCTGGAAAAGATTTTTTTTAAAGTCAATTTTACATTTCGAAAAATATTTTTCAAAAGTTATTTTTGAAATTTGGAAAACATTTTCCATGATTTTTGCACCTTCAAAATTGGTTCCGGAAAATTAAATCTAAAAGTCATTTTTATATTCTTAATATTCATTTTGAAATACCAATTCTAAAAGTCATTTTTACATTCTCAAGTTTTTGTATTTTAAAAATATAATGGATAGTTTTGGTATTTTAAAATTATGATGGAGTGCAGGAAGTAAATGAGGAGGGTGTAGGAAGCAATTGCCATTCATTTGCCATCCTTCTAAATAAATTGAATTTCGAAACAGACTAATTTTTCCTGCACCTTCATACGGTCCTCTTGCATCTTTATAGTAAATATGAAATTACCATTTTATCCTTTTAAATTTCTTTTAATCCAATCCTACCCTTTACCTTTTTCATTCAGCACCTCCATCCTGCACGTCCGGCGTTCTTGCACCTTCGACGTTGTTGCACCTCCTATACATATTATACCCGCTGCTGGACCTTTGATGCCATACCAATTGAAAATTTGGAGGATTTTTGCTGCTACACCTTCGACGCACGCACGCAGAGACACCACAACCATTTTCAGCCATTTGACAATTATACAATCAACTGAAAAAAAATGTAAGATTTATTGTAAGTTTAATTTGATCTTGTAGTGGTAGATATGGGGTATTGACGGCGGAGGACGGTGGTGGTGGCCATTTTTTTCCGTCATGAACGTCGTTGAGGGTTATACAACCCACAACTTATGTTGGAAATTGAAATGAGCTGTCGATCGGGTAATCCTCAATGCATTCTACTTTCAATTGTTGTAAGTTAGAGACCGGTATCTAATTAAGTTAGAGATTAATTAAGAATATAATGGTATAGGTTATTAAAATTTTGATAGCTAATGTTAGATACTAATTATTTTCACTTAATTGGTCACTAAATTTAATCATTATTTTTATTTTTTAGTTATTTAGTAACTAAAATTTAATTTGGTGACCTATCACAATTAGCAACCATTTTATTTGGTAGTTAAAAATTAGTTTCTAAATAGCTTTTTCTTGTAATGATAGTTAGTTGGTTCATGGCAGGTGTAAGACGTGCTTATTGAGAGACTTTGAAGCGGGTGTTGAGATATTTGAATAGAATAACATTGATCATCTGTCATTAGTGAAGAAGCTATAGAGAGGTTTGTAGACTTGACTATGCAGATAATATTGATAACAAAAAGTCTATTTCTAGTTATGTGTTCACATTATTTGTTAGTTGGAAGGCTAACTTGTAATCGATTGTAACCTTTGGACATAGTATATATAGAAGGGGTGAAGGAGACTTTGTGGTTGAAAGGAATAATAAGAGAATTTGATATTTTGTAGAATTGTGTGTATATTCATTGTGACAATCAAAGTGTTATTCATCTATTTAATCATCAAATATATCATAAAAGGAATAAATACACAGACATTAGATTGTACTTTCTTGGAGACATTATTGAGTTTATGATTAAGAACGTAACTTGGAAGGAGAATCCTCCTAATATGTTTATAAGATCTTTGCGATGACCGAAATTCAACTACTTTCTAAAATAGATTAATTTTTTTTAAATAAAAAAAGTGATGCAGAGCATGATTTAGAGTCACCTTGAAACATTGTAATAAATGATTCAAAATCATGATAACAGGAGACAAAATCATCTATAAAGGAGCATTTAGTAGTGTTATGTTTAGATATTCTTCTCATTCGTAGACCCTTCCAATGCATTACCTACACAAAATGAAATGTCATGGTCTGGCTAACGTTATCCTTCTTTTTTAGCTACTAAATAACCCAGTAAGCAAACTAAGAACGAAAGAAAAATCATCCAATTAAGTGATTGAGTGTACTGTTGGGAGGGGCAATTTAGTATTTATTTATTATTTAAGATTTTGTTGTGAGTCACTGAAAGTGTTTGTGTAATATTAAAAAAGAAATTATTAGGTGGATAACTTAAATGCAATGAAGAAAAGTCATTCTCTTAACTCCAAAATATAACTATGGATTCAATCATCACCAAAAACATATAACTTATAATGAAATCTTGACGAATGATAGCTTTAAAATTATTATTAAAAGTCTCTTTTAATTAACTTTTAAAAGTCCTAGACACATAAGTATAACAAATTAAGCACATAATTAGTTAGCATTTAGTACATAATAATTAACTGTTACACATAATATCCATAAATAACCAAAGAGTGGTCCTGGTGAATATGAGTGACCTAAATAACTCATTGGAATATTGAAATCTAATAAATCTATTTCCTCAAGATACTTAAAACTACTATACAATAAGCATTAGTTCTGAATGATTTCCAACTTCACTGCATCAAAGAGGTCTTAGAGGAAAGTATATATATATAAAAAAAGTAATCATACATTTGTAAATTTACAGTATAGAATAAATTATAAATGCAACTCTTGAAGGTTTAACCCTCTAGCTCTGCTTGTTAGCTCTTACTTAACTGCTCTTGCTTTTGCTCATTGCTATCATCAACTTTTGGCCTCGCATTCATAAGAACCTGTTGGTGAATCATGATTAATGCATACACTTCAATTATCATTAACTCAAACACTACCATGCATGAAGATTAAAATGCAAACTTAGGACTAAGAAAACTTTTAAAACAATTATTTCAGACATCAGTTATGATTACCATTATTTAAGGGTAATTCTTTTTAAAAAATATATAATTAGAAACAAATTTAATGTTTCTATTTAAATTAATTATTCCTTTTCTGAGTTATTTATCTACTAACTTTCCACTGTCCGTAAGTAGCTTTAGTTATAAATTTCTTATATTACTCATGAACTTATACAACAATAACGAATTTTCTTGTGATAGTAAAATGTGAATTAATAATGAATATTATTATTAGAAAGAAATTTTAAGTTTAATTTATTTTTACAAATTTTTGTAAGGATTGTTTTACTTACATATTATAAATTAATTTTATTTTTAATTTATGTAAGATTTCAAGCATACTAATCTCTCACCAAGACATGTAAATGTCAAATGTATTCGAAAATCGAGAAGATCTAAATAATGGAATGATATCACCTTGAACCAAAAATCTTAAAGTATTAAGTTTGTGGGTTTTCTTTTTTTTATATTGTTCACCCTCAAGTGAGAGTCTCTTTTTCACATTAGTGAGCAAGATCCACACAAAAAATTGATATTACCTTTAATCCAAAACTTTATAAGACATTGAGTTTGTGAGTTCTCAACAAAATATGTCACTAGATAATTGTGAGTGGTCGTGAAAAACACAATAAGCTTGATAAATCTCGCTAGAATATTAACTCCAATTTATTCTCAGATAATCTGTTTGTAAAATGAAAATTATTTCCACGTTTATCTTATAAATTGGTTTTATATATGTATAGTTTATTCCGAGAGTTTTCGTGTAGAATCATATGGAAAAGTTTATTCCAAAGTTATATGTGGAAACACATGGAAAAGAGAAGAATTAAAACTTAAAAAATGTGTTACCTTCCGAAGCATGGTGTTCTCATTGATCAAAGTAGAGATACGTTCTTCTAAGATAGCGTTTTTATCTTGCAACTCCTTGGCTCTTGCTTCCAAATCATTCACATAAACCTTCTTTCTTTCTCGGGCTTGCTGAGCAGAAACCCTATTTCGCAACAACCTGTTTGCAAAAATATAGTATCAAAGCTCATGTATATAGCTTCTGATATTTAACAAACATTACAAAAAGTTTCCACACTGAAAAAATTGGTTAAAGAAAGTGCATATACTACAAACAAAGGCGTGACCACGTAATTAACAAAGTTAGGTCAAATCAATTCATAGTTAGATAACATCATCACACTGGAATGAAGATTTGACGATATTCTCACAAAACCATAAATTAGTTTCGATATAAAAAAAAACAAACTATGAGAACCTTTTAAAACTTGTTATGCTTAAATATACTATAGCTTTTTATCCTTCATAATTGTCAATTTTGTATATGATCTTTAATATATATTTTTATTTTAGTTCTCAATAAAAAAATTAATTTTGTGACCGTTCCTATTATTTACTTACATATATTAAATTATAACTTGTTTGTTATGTGACATATCAATGATTCGTAATATTAACACGTGTAATTCTTTTTATTTATGGTACATAATAAATAGATTTTGGCATTTAATATTTTTTTCCATTTTGGTCTCTTAAACTTTTATTTTCATTTTGGGCTCTGTAGTTAATTAGATTTCTTAAATGATAAGTTATTATGTTAGAAATTGAGTGGGATGACATGTGTATTGTTTTTTAAATGTTTTTGTTTGAAGGAAAAAAATTTATGACGGAAACAACATTATTTCCCTCAATTAGAATTTATATTTCATGTTTCCTTTCGATTAGAATTTTCATTTCCTATTTCTTTTCATTTTTTTATTTAATGCTGAAATCCAAAGAGGATGAAGATTAACAAAGGTGGGTTTTTTCTTAGATTTTTCATGCTAAAAAAATGCAAACCTAACGTAAAAGGAAACGATAAAGTTAGGTTAACATTGATTTTTTTTTCTTTTAAACAAAATAACTTCTAAAACTTGCATTTAATAATTATACTCAGTCTTAATCACTTAATAAACAACTCATCACTTAATGGATAACAAAGACCATAATAAAAATAAAAATTTTATAAAATCAAAATAAGACAAAAACTATTGAAGATGAAAAAACAAAAATATAAAAATTTGTTGGGGACCAAAGACAAATTGAGAACATGTCTCAATCATAAATCATTGACATATCACTTAAAGAACAAGTCATCAATTAACTAATAACACTCAATAATGGAAATCAAAATAAAAATAAAAATTTTATTAACCACCAAAAATGAGAAAAAAAATCATCGTGCATCATGTACAAAATACGCAATTTTATTACGAATAAAAAGTTACTTAATCTAAGGCATATTTTAATAGAAAAAAATTCAAAAAAACTCTACTAATTTGTATCCAAACAAATTCTAGTCATACGAAAATCTAAAAGGTGCTGCTTTAATATTTTTTTATTTAAAATTTTTAAGAACAGTGATAAAATAGCATAAAACTACTACTATCTTGTTATATTTATACAATAATTTTTGTTCCACGTATTATATTTTTTCTACAGGTAACTTATTTATCTTTCATATATAGTAGTATATGATAAAAGAGAACATCCAATATTATGATATATAACAAATTTCAAATAATTTTGAACTTTTCTATTCAAATGAACGTATATAATTGTGGTATATTTCATCATTTGCACTTTTTTTGTATCATTTTTCTAGATAAAAGTTTGTTCGATTTCATATGTACGATGTTTTTTTTTTTTTTTTAATAATTTTTAGTATTATAGACTTGCTACAACATCAATTTTTTGGACTTTTTATTTTTGAATGGATTAGTCTTTTAACTATAACAAAAATAATTTCTTCCATGTATCACCCATTAGTTAAATATCTCAAAATTTGACCTGATATTGGTCGAATTTTACAAACAAAATCTATCGCAATTGATTCCACACATTTCTCTTGACAATTTCAGATACTAATTAGCCGAAGAAGATTAAACCTTTTTAAAGCCATTCTCCTTTTAGTACTTGTTTCAGCCTCCAAATTATGAAAACATTTGAATAAGGGGCATTCCAAAACACTCTTTAGAAAAAGAAAATAAACTTCTATATAAGAAAAAAATAATTTACGTATAAGAAATTTTCAATTAACTTCTAAAAAGTTTTATTTTTAATCACGCATAACATTATAGAAAATTTTATTTAATTTTTCTAGTTAAAAATGTTAGCAAGTAAGTTTATTCCTAATTCAGTTTTACATAAAATGTTCTAAAATAAGATCTGCATTCCACATGAATATCTCAAGCATGATGTTAAATATTTACGAGTGATTCTAAAATTTTGTTAGAGAAATATTTACAAAAAAAAAAAAACTATTCGAAACATGTGAATATGCAAATATATAATATGTGTATTTATACCTTTTGAGACGTCTATGTTCCTTATCTGCAGGGTTTCTTCCCCTGCGACGCTTTCCAGGGAAACTAGTTTGAAACTGAGGATCTGTCACATTACGTTGATTTATGTTATTGTTTTGTAGAGTCACTGCAGAATGAACACTGATGGGTGTGCTCTCCACATCTGGAACTGTGAACATATCTTCATCACTGTCTTCTGAATCAGTCAACACTTCACTATTTAGTTCATCATCCTCAATGTGCATCAAAATTTCGAAAGTTCTCTTTTTTATCATGCAAAATTCTAATCATTCAAACATTCTTTCTTTATATCAGCCTTTTGTTTAAAAAAAACCATTAAAAAAAAAAAAAAAAGCAAAGAGATAGTGTATGTATATAATGCATTTGGGAGGAAAGATAAAATTTATATACATTTCTCCAAGTATTTTTAGTGCCATTTTTCATTAAGTAACTTGAGATTCATCTAAGAAAGTTATCATATGAAAACAGAAAGAAAAAAATATAATTTATGTACTTGCTTTACAATCAAAAATAAAGTTTTATCTTAACAATGATGTTAACCTACTTTTTGTAATCAAACATTAGTTTACACATAATTTATCTATAAACTAAGTTTAATTTATACATAACTTTTTTTCTCTCTCTTAAAAGAAGTTATGGAGAAACATGTCTAAATCAGAAGAATAATTAGTGATATTGTGTTGTAGAAGAAAGAAGAATGTGTGACCTACCAATTTTGCTAGTCTTGTTGTGTAGATTTAAAGGAGGGAAGGTGTGTAGCCTATTCCATGAAGAAGAGGATGAAGCTGGTGCTGATGATGAAGCTGGTGCTGCTCCTTCTTTAAGCTGAGAAAGGGCTTTCTCTTCACTACTTGGTGTTGGAAGAGACATGTTTTTCTCTCTTTGCTTGAAGGGTAGCTGTTTTTGTTCTCAAAAGGAGATTTTGAAGGATGGAAAAAGTGTATATGTGTAGTAGTAGTTTGTGAGAAAGATGGGGCCATGTGTTTAAGTGTTGGATGGAAACATCTCATCTCAAACCATTGACGATGAAACATATGGGATGGGGCCAAAAAGTTTGGTTCACAAATGAACACGTTGATGTACACAGAACCAACCCTTTCCTAACACCATTCTCATGGAAAACTACACAAATCACAAACACTACTTCTCATTGTGTGGTCCACTATTTCCACCTATACTTGCTTGTTACACCATTCTAAGGTAACCTTAAAAAAAAACAAAACTTTTGAATATCTCTCGCGAGAAAAATTATATTGAAGGCGCAGGTAGATTATTATGAATAACAAACTCTCATGGTTTTTAAAATAATATTTAATAACAATTTATTACAATAATGGTAATAACTATAATAAGTAAGACGGTAACAAACATGTAAATGAGATAAAATTTTGATGTTGATTTTGATTTGAATCAACATAAACTTTTTTTGTCAATTTTAAAAAGTGAGAGTTTCTTTTTCGTTAATATTCTTTTTACACGTTATTTTGATGTTAAGTTTGATACGGTAAATCATCACATTCAAATCATTATTTGTTTTGGAGTTAAGAGTTTTATCATAATTTTGTTCTTGCATTTTGGAATGTTAAGAGAGAAAGGTGTAAATAAATTATTTTTGACTTCAACTCCTAAGTCTTGTGGTATTATTAAGATATTGGAACAAGCTCTCAATTGAAGGTTAAGAGAAAAAGGATTCATCTTTGGAATCACTTTTTCATTTCTATAAAAATGTTAATGTTCTGACCTTAAGTTTGTTAAGATTAATCATTACATCCGAGATATTGTTCGTTTTAGAGATAAGAACTTCATCATGATTTTGTTCTTATAAGACTCTTAGAAAGATTAAGGAATGAAAGTTTTTTTTTAAATTGTGTGTGACCTCAACTCCTAAACGATATACAACTATTAAGCGTATCATAGAATAGTTCTAGCTCAACTTCGATAAGAATACATGTTGTTCATCTCCATCCTCTTTTCCTTTCTCAGTCTTTCGGTAAATAGATTTTTCAAAATTGTCATCAATAAACCTTTGCAAAATTATCATAATGATACCACTTTGAGATGACCACTAATAGACAGTACGAAATTTGTATTATTAAAATTTTGATGAACTATTAATACATTAATTATATTTTAAGGTATCGTGTGAAATAAATTAAAATTTTGACGAGCTCTTCAACAATTTCTCATAAACATGAATAATAATAATAATGTACTAGTTAGTTCAAATACTAGTAATAATGTCATTAGCACATGTTTTGGTGCATTCGACGTGGTTTGTTACCAAGTTCATGTACTAACTAATGCATGCAATATGATTGATTAGAAACAATTTGATACAAGTCACAAAACAAAGGCTACTCATACCAAATATGTACCAAATTAATTAATGTTGGTATTTGATGTGTAAATTCACCATTCATTTTGAGTAACTCCATAGTTTATGATGTAGTTTATTTTTCACATTCATGAGGCAATTTAGTTTAAAGGTAAAGTGTGTTTGAGAAAATATATTTTAGAAGATTTCGGCTGTTTTGAAAATAAAAATTGTTTGTATTTTAGCTGTATATATGTTTAAGATAATAACCTGAAATTTATAAAAGGTTATTTTTACTAAACAAAATAAGTTGATTTTATAAATCTGAAAATTTGGAACTTATTATTACTTTTCAGCTTTATACATTTTATTTTTCTTTCACAAAAACTGATTTTATTGTTGTATGTAAAACAAAACTAATAATACATCCCAAAATTTACTTTTCGGAAAATTATTGAAAAAAAATGATTTTATTATAATTTGAAATAAAAGTGTTCAACTGCAAAGAATGGTATTAAAGGAACTAGTCAAATACTAGGTTAGCCTTCTGAACAAAATGTGTCACTAGCTCCAAAAGTCTTCAACCACTTTATATGTCAATGAAATTGTTTGAATAATATTGATTAGAGTCATATTTTTTTTAATCATATTTTTATTGGTTAAAGTTATAGGTTTTATTATTAATTAAAAATCATATAATATTGCGAGTAAGACTTTAAATACGAGATAACGTTCATAAAATTTTCTAAATTTTGATTGATTCCAATAAAAAAATTGAAAATATACTACTCAATTTTTTTTTTTCTCATTGGTGTAATAAGGAAAATATTCTCCTTCAAAGATAAAATCTACTTCCAGAATTTATACATTAAAAAAATTAGTTAAGAGACATCATTTAGAAATATAGAAGTTATACTTAGCATTGTTTAAAATTTAAAATTTAAAATTTATAAGATCTTTTCACTACTGATATGCTATAAAATTTAAGATAATGAATTCTAAATAAAATTTGAAATTTTAAAAATAAAAGTTTGAAAACAAATTTTTTTAACAACTAAATAAAATATTATTACAATGTAAGTTTTATGAAACTAAATATTAAAAAAATTAAAAACAATTAATAAAAAATAAATTAAATTCTTTTAGTATGGATGTCACTTTGGAAAAAAAAGTGATAAAACATAGGGAAGAAAAGTATTACCCAAAAAGAGTAGACATTGATTGTGACTTTGTTGAAAAGTTACTTTACTATGGTAAAAAAGAAGGACATGTTGGGTATTTACTTATACTAAGATGAAAGCAAAGCCAAAAAGAATTAACAATTATTATTACTTTAATGAATTAGATGGCAACGTGTAAAGCATCCTATGCATGCGTTATTGCCATCTAATGAAGTACGTATTAGTCAAAACTTGCATTCTAAGCATTGACTTTTGAAGAATTTGTAGATAATGAACATAAATTAAAAACCTGTATTTGGACGTGCTTATCCATAACGATCTTTACTAGAAAAATCTATAAAATAATAAAATTAATTTTTTATGATATATAATTAGTTTGTGTAAAAGTTAATTTATTTATAAAAAAATTTACTTTTCTTCACATTTCTCTCTCTAGAAATTCTTATCGAGAAACTTATTTTAATAAGAAAAATATTGAAATTAGTTTTGATATAAAATAAAATTAGTTTAGGAATAAATTAATTTACAGAAAATCTTTCCTATAATTTTTCTAAATTTTGCTTTTTACTTATGTATTTTAATTTATAGAAACGTCAATTGCATTCTTTTTTTTATTTTTTCTTTTGAAAGATTTTATGAAGAAACTTATCTAAAAATATTCACAGTAAATTTAAATACTCTGTCGATTTCATTTGATTTTGATGTTTTCAAAAGTATTGATGTAAAACTAAATAAATTTATTTTTTTTAAAATAGTCACTCTGATTTTTTTTAATTGCTCTAATCTTGTTACTTTTTTTTATCAGCTCTAATCTTGTTACTTTGTAATAAATAATATTTTGGCTTTAAACATAATTAAACTTAAGATATTGTTTATTTTGATATTTAATATTTTTATCAAATTTTGTTCTACAAAAGTGTTTCAACTAATAAGAAGATATTTAAGTTACTCGTAACTTCAAATCATAAGCAATGTAAACTAATTTTGATATGTTGAAATAAAACTCTTAGTTGAGGTTATGGACAACATGATTTGAGTTTATCTTTTAACATTAATGTTTCATCATCATTTTTATTTTTTTTACATTGTTAGAATTATTACATTTGAAGGATTGTTTGTTTGATATATATTTGATAGTTCTATTAAAAGGAATTTCTTAAAAGGTGGTGAGTGAAAGGAGAAAATTGTTTATAAACTATTCTTAATTTTTATTTTTATCTATATCTTAAATAATGTGAGACTTTTTAGATATATCAAAATATTTCATATGACTGCATAAATATTAATGTTATTAGAATATCAATGTCCAAAGTAAGTTGAAACTTTATTGTTAAGTGTTTGCCAGAGAAAAAGAAAATAAGAAAGATGTGAGAAATATTCAAAATGAAAATAAATTTGCTTAGTTTGAAAATTGTAAAGAAAGTGGGAAAGAAAAGAAGATGAATAGGTGAGAAAAATAAAATTAAAATATTTAATGGTGTTATTGTTATTATTGATATTTTATTTATTTATTTATTATTTTATTA
>Ga0123340_1001280_pt1 | contig 20479 bp, 12 predicted proteins | sample SirMexnodulemix_FD_89961 | JGI IMG/M metagenome (GOLD analysis project Ga0123340, IMG submission 89961) | Root nodule microbial communities of legume samples collected from Mexico - Siratro Mexico nodule mix | ecosystem: Host-associated > Plants > Roots > Nodule | place: Mexico: Nepantla... | reverse complement strand
TCTAGATCCTAGACTCAAGTCTTCAAACTTCAAGAAATCTTCATCCATCCTTCACATGATCTAGAGCATCTTCACTTGGTTGAATTCATCAAATCACTGCAGCAGTCCACTGGTGCTAACAGTTTGGAAATTACAATAATCCTTGGAATAGAAAGTTTTTACAATTCAAGTGATTATATTTCAGAATTATCTAAGTGATTATATGATTGACTCATGTACTTAAATAAGAATTGCAAATTATCAACCGTGATCAAATTGTTTTCATAATGGAATTGAAGCATTGGAAGAAGACACACAAGATACAGTAAAGAAAATATTTCTTGTTCAAGCATCTATAGAGTGGTTGAAGCAAAGTGGGATGAACATTGTGAAAATTCCATCAAAGAAGAATAAAGTCTTTTGATCAGAGATATATATTTAAACAGGAAGATATCCAAGACAAGAAGGAAATAATATATCAAATATTTCCTTATAAAGCAACGACCAGAGGAAGACAAAGCTATAGTGAAAAAATTATACAAAAGATTTTCCGAGAGAGTCAATTGTGGGTATAATAGATCTCAATGTTCAGATTGATGACATATAAAGAAATAATTCAAAAGGTTCAATTATATGATAAAGACGCGAAGATTACAACAAAGATAAAGTTCCCATATATAGCATATAAGAGAAGAAAAGAAAAAGAGAAGAAGAGACTCGTGAAGAAAGAAATTATTATATCAAGATTCAATGTTTGAATTTGGAATAACAAAGGAATGACTTAAAGTGATTGATAAATCAAGAACATATTGAAGATATTCATAAGAGCAAAAGTTAATATCCAGAGAAGATATATGCTCCACTATATAAATATTGAAGATCATGACGAAGAGAGACAAAATGAGACATACAAGGAACACACGTAGAAATTCATTGAGAGAAATACAAGAGAAATATTGTGAGCAAGTTTCATTGCATATCTAGTATTGAGAGAAAATCAGAAGTGCGTTATATGTTAAACCGTTGTAAATTCTTCACATTGTAGTATAACATGTGAGCTTTCATTGTTCTCTCTAATAAGAAAGTTTTTCTCATTGTTGAGTGGCCTTAATCTCATGGAAAAATTAGGATTGGGTTTTAATGTAGAGTTTTGAATACTTGTTGCATGGAGACGTGTAAAATACTCATTACCTAGAGAGGTGAAAAATATCCATCCTGGAGAGGCATTAAAACTCATACCTTGAGAGGTATAATAATACTTGTTTCTAGAGAGGTGTAATAATACTTGTTTCTGGAGAGGTGTAAAAACTCGTTTAGTGAAATATCTTAAGTAGTTTGCTTGAGACTGGACGTAGTTCTGGTTATAGGATGAACTAGTATAAATCTATGTCTACTTCTCTCTTCTTTACAATTTGTTTTTGTATTCCTCTGAATTGTTTATATTCTACAATTTGAGTTTAGGCTCATTCAACCCCCCTTCTGGAGCCAACTGAACCTTCTTTTCATCTCAAGTATTTTCATTACTAAATATTATCTTCACTTCTTTGAAAGTCTCTTGAAAAAATAGTTTGTAAAGGTTCTTCAACCAACACCTATAATGCTACCTCTAAAAGAGGTGAAATTCTTTCAAGTTTCAATGGAGAAGTTCAAAAAGTTTCAAATTAGAGTGAGAATAAAAAAATCTTGAAAAGCACAATTAGTAGATGATTACTTTCAATTGAAAGATTATAGATAGCAAAACTCAAAAAAATTCAAAGAAACGCAGGCAGAAATGAAAGTAAATTTAGATGGATGACACTCAAAGGGAGTCCTAATGATTAGATCTAGAATTTGAGTATTAAAAAAAAAAGAATAAGAAATTTGAACGTTGAACATAAACAAATTCAACTGCAGTTTAAAAAGGAAAGAATTAGGAAATTCCACTCAATGATTCTTAGCACACAAATCATGTAAGAACATGCATCTAAGAGTGTGAAAATGTTATGGATTGTCTTATAACTTTTCTTTTACTTCTATATGGTTCAACCAAGCCTTTTAATTTTTCTTTTATTTCTTAGTTCATGAGGCCATACATTTCATTCTTATACACTGAATTTTTGCAACAATTCACAATTAGGTTCAATTTCTACTCTAATTCAAATAGACAATGTACAAATCATTTTCAATCAAGCAATTCAACTTAAGAATTTTGAAGGAAATGACTCAAAAGTGTCTCGACCTACTTTAGTTCAAGTGTTTGATAAAATTTTTAGAACCTTTCTTGAAACTAAAAGCAAAGAAGCAAAACAAAGAAGAAAACTAGCTAAAACAATAGAGTTTTCATGTTGTATAAATAGGCCAATTATGTAAAATATTTTTATGGACTAGAATTAGTAAAAAAATTAATGTACTAAAGAAAACACTAAGTATATTTGGAGGATTTAGAAATTTAAAGCAATGTAATGTGCAAAAGAACTGAATTCAAACTAGACTAGAAAACATGCAATAAGAAACCTAGATATAGTAGCATTGATTCAAGAAAATTTTGAGTTATGAATTGAATTAATTAAGCAACAAAATTGACATGCATTAAAAGGAAATTAGACTATCCTAAATGCCAAAGGAAACTGAGGAACAAGACAATAAAAAAACTAACAAGAAAAGAAAACTTAACTTTTGTAGACAACTAAGCTCAGCTCTTGATTCAACATAATTGAAGCATCCTCGGTAGCAGCAGAAGACTCAGAAAAAATCTCAAAACTTTTCCCAAGTTTATAAAAGGAAACTCAAAACTAGGGTTCCTCTTCCAAGGAAGATTTCTTGGATAAGATCCCTTAGGAGAATACTTCATTTTAAAGACTTTAAAAGAACTAGAAGAATGCATAATAACACTCAATTCTAATTTAATTTCAAAGTGAAGTTTACAAGAGACAAGAGGCTCTGTTTATAAGAGTTGGAGCCCTCTTGCATGCCATCCCCTAGGAGTTGTTAGACTAATTACACAAGGGAAAAGTGCAAGTGACTTTTGGCACCTATAGCTTGCTCCATGTCCAACATCACCCTAAAATAAGGAAAATTCATGTGTTTATAAGGATTTTTGCTCCCTTGCTTGAAGCGTGGTCATGTGGGTTGTGTAGTGGACTATACGTTGACTCTTCTTGGCCTCTCCAATTAGGCTTTTAACTTTCCTAACGAGGAAGGTTGCATGTTGACTTCAAATTAGGGTTTTGACTTCCAAGTCAAACCTTAATTAGGCCCAAATATAACCAACTTAGGCTTATACTTTTTTTATTACAACAGAAAATTACTAATCCTATAACAAAGTTCTACTGCTATTTAAATATTTTTTAGAAGATGTATAAGACCAAGAAAAATGAGGAGATTTCTAATATTCTTCTCTTAAGTGTTGAGTCTTGTTTTGTGAGGCTTCACTTTTTCTATTCCTCTTAGACCAAGATATGGTGACTGGATGGTCCTCCACTAACTATGCCAATTGATTGAGAACTGGACGTACTATGCTATTTACAAATAAACTAATATAAAAACAGCTAGAGTAAATATTCTTCCTCTCTCTAATATTTTTATATTACATGTTATTTAATTGTAACTAATCTTAGAAATAGATATTTGTGAAAATAAGTTTTGGAAAGTGTTATTAGAAAGTTTGTCTGCCAAACTTGAAGTTGTGTATGACAGTTTTCATCAGACATAATCTCTTAAGGAAACTACTTGACAGTGTGTATATTATGTATATACTTCTTCTATTCACGTTCATCAAGCAAATATTTTTGAAAAGATTTAAATCCTTTAAAGAAAATTCAACCATTTTGTCAATGAGTTTGTTAAGTATATACTTGGCAATGAGTTTGATGTTTCTCATTAGACACAATCTCTTAATAAAACTACTTGGCAATGAGTTTGTTAAGTATATACTTCGTCTGTTCATCAAATAAAGATTTTCAAAAAGATTTCAAAAATCCTTTAAACACAATTTGAACCTCACATCTAGTGTTTTGATTAGCCTCTAAGGGTTGAGTGTCTCACCTCGTCTAGAAGGAAGATCCACATGGTTGGGAACAAAGGGTAGTGTATAGTAGAGGGAACATCTCTAACAAGGCCACTGACATTTTCAGGGGAAGACTACTGCTATTGAAAGAACAAGATGGAGATGCACATCACATTATTAGTTATAATCTATCATAACCAAATGTGACATATAAATCATAGCTCTAGAAGTAGACTAGACGCAAAAAGAGTTTGACTCCATGCAACTCAACAATAAGGCAAGATACTCCTTAATTGGCAATGTCTAAAAATGAATATAAAGGATTTGCATATTAAATTCAGGCAATCAGATTTTAAGCTCTTTAAAGATCAACTATGAGGGCAACAAAGATGTTTAAGGAAATTTGCAACCCTCACACGCCAATACAAGTCTTTTACCATGATGAATGGTGAGATTGTGAATGATATATATGGAATAATGCAAGTTCTTCTAAACAAGCTCAGAGTTATCGAACAAAGCTTCTCTAAGGCTCATATCAACCTAAAGTTGTTGGATAACATGCCAAAAGTGTGGGAGCCTAAAACAACGACTGTCATAGAATGATGCAAACCTTAGAAGCTTGGAAGGATCTTGATCAACTAAATAGGTGTTTACAAACTCATAACTGATGGAAGCACTTACATTTGCTAAAGCAAGGACACATAGCATAAAGCTTGCAACATTCATGGTTTTGTGTCATAACAAAAAATTAATTTGAAGATTTTTGTATAGGATCAATTGAAACTCAAATGAAATATAGATTAAAAATGAAAATCAAGAATAGATAAAAAGTTAATTCATAGATTAAAGAACTAAACAATTCCTTTTTTGTCATAGTTCTCCAAATATCCATATTCAAGTTTGAACAATTATTGATTCAATTAATTGATTAAACCAATTATGTGAATAAAATCAAAATATCATTTTAATCTAATCCTATATAATTATTTATGTAATTCTAGCTTCAATTGTATACTTTAATGTGCTTCTTCTTAGAGAATTTGATGTTTGAACGTGAATTGGAGTTGATGCAATGGAAGAATTGAATTTTTCTGTAACTTGAAGTATTGGAGATGGAAATTGAAATTGAATTAGTTTGAGGTTGAGCCAAGAAACCTAGGAGGGAGCAAGAAAAAGTCTATAAAAAAAGACTACTCTAAAGAGAGATTTTGAACAAGAGTGAAGAGGTAAAAACTGGTCAGCATTTCATTATTTATTCAAATCTAAATTTTTAATTACAAGAGTCACCTATTTATATGCTAAAAGATGACTTGTCTTGCAAGCTTCTCAAAAACTCTCCATTAGGAGATTGACAAGTGGCAAGCCATGAGTAAAGAGGATCCTCTCCATTGGGAGAGTGCAATGTGTCCATGGGGAGTTGCAACCCAAGCTTCATATCCTCTCCAATGAGATGAGGACAAGTGGTACAAAAAGCTTGGAAGGCAAGCTTCCATGTGGCACTTATTTGTCTCATATGTGGTGCCTTATTTAAGCTTGTTTAGTACCTTCTTGGAGTTTTTGCAAGACTAAAAAGGTAAACGTCTTGTGTAACTTTGATACAAGGCCTAAGGACTAAAATCCTATTTTACTAGGCCCACAATACGAGGCCCAAAACCTATTTTACTTGGCCCAAAATACAAGGACCAAAACAAACTCTACATTACTCTATACAATTTTTACAAGTAGATGTCTTGTAATCTTGAAGCTCCAAAGTCTCTAGAGTGATCTTCTCCAATTACTCTATACTATTTCACTTAACCCAAAAATTTTTTTGGAGGCCCAACAAGCCCAATTAAGCCTAAACTCCTAATAAGCTCCTGATCAAGGATCTAACCCAATGATATCTTTATTCTTATCTACAATCTCGGAGACAGGATTGCATCAATTACTGAATCAAGATTCAATTGATTCCTATTTTGATTTCTAAAAATTAGAAAAAAAATTGTAACCATAAAGAGCAAACCAAAATTAGAGAAAAGAATGACACATTCAGAGTGTTAAATGATTGATGCAAAACTCAACTCGGTTTGATTAATCTTGATTTCATTCTTAATAATATGTTCTCCATTGATGAATAAGAAAAAAGGGATCTGAGAGAAGAAAAAGAAGGGTCAAAACAAAAATTGGGAGAAAAAAATGACGAGACAATTTCTAAATCAAAAAACTAAATAAATAATTTATGTCTATATGTTTAGAACATATTTAGGGTAGATACATGCTTTAAAATTTAAATTAAACATGAGTCTAAATATGGACTCGAATCAAATCCATAAAAAAGTTTAAATTAAAACAATGAGAATTGAATCCGCATGAATTCTTTTACAAAGTTTTAGCAAATTTACCTCAACTTCAAAACATGAAAAATAATAGAGAAATCCAAAAAATCCAATACAAGTGAGATAATCACAAATAATACATACAAAATAGTTATGGCTAAAGTAGTAATGAAATGTCAAATTAGCTGAAAATATTAAAGCAAATACGTACATTTATTACTATTAAAAAGGAAAAAAATTGAAAATTGAAAATAAAATATAAGCAAAGTACTTTTAATATAATAAAATATGTGTCATTGCAAGGTGTTAATCACAAACTTCAAGTAAAAGGACTAAAAATAGTATCTATTACTAAAAGTTATTACTTTATTTAATGTCAATATCAAAGTTAGACATAAAAAAGCATAGGATTATAAGAATTAAAATAAAATAAAGAAAATTAATATTTTTTTAATTGATTTAGTTATTATATTTTTTTACTACATAATAAAGATGTTTTTTAAATATTAAATTGTTATTTTTGAGAGAAGGAGTGATCATGTTTAGTGATTAATAATGCCATAGTTAGAAAAAGGTACAATAACTTATCCATACTTTGTGTCTCTATATATTTTTACTATAATAATTTATTTTCACAATTTTCTTTTTTATTGATATTAGTTTTAAAAGATAAAGAATAATTTATTTCGTGTGCAAGTTCACTTGATCTTTTTATGTTTGTTGGTATAATTATATTGTGTATAATTTTTGCTATAACAGAAGTTATTAAACAAATCATCCTTATTCATCATCATCTTAAAATTTTACGAACTTTCTTTCTATTTTCTTACTTAAAAATCATTATTTTCGTCCCTATGCAACAATTTTTTTTTTTAATTTACAATATAGTAAGGATAACTATTCCTTTAGAAGAAAACTGATTTTTCTTTCTTTGACTTTTCTTTCTAACAAAAATCAATGAAGAGAAAAGTCCATTTTTTTGTCTCGTGTTTTTCTCTTAGTTTCTTCCTTTGAAGAACCTAAAAATCTGTGCATTTTTCAATTGTTTTTTTTTTTTACTATTCTACTTTTTTCCTTTAAATTAAAGTATAAATTTCCATATTCATTATTGAATTATGTTAAATAGTTTAAAAGCAAAAGAAGTAAATTGAAGGAAAAAGTAACAAAACAAATCAATTTTAGTCAACTAAAAATTTTATTGTCCTCCTTTCTGAAACAAGAAAAAAGAAATCATATTATGTTATTTAATTTGTTCTTATAAAGCTTTTGCTAAATATTCATAGTTGCACCACTTCAATTTTAATATAAGTGATCAATAAAGGGGCTTGAGGTGGTAGAAAAAAAAAATAATTTGATATCGATTTCAATTCAACATCATGCTTATAAAACAAAATAGTTAGAAGTTAAGTTAATGATCTACATTTTAGGCATATTGAAGTATACTTAAAGTTAACACCTTTGAATGGTATCTCATTTACTAAAAACACACACCAAACACATAAACAACTTAGATGAAAAAAAGTTCACAATTGTATGTAAACATAAATGTTAGAAATGAAATATCAATTTAACAACTATAATAAATATTGATGTTCCCCAACCACCAAAATAATGAGTTACATTATAGGTAGAAGCCAATTGAAAATGTACTTATATAAGAACAATTAAAACATACATATAAACCTACCAATTATCATTTTAAAAAAAGTTTGCAATTTGGAGAGCTTTTCGGGCACATAGCCAATTCTTGAAGCATTTCAAGTTTCTTTCGACGACTTGAAGAATAATTTAGACCAATTGTTATACTATGAATTGTCATGGTCTGTAAAGATCTTGAATGCTTCATTATATATTTTGCAAACTGCAACTCAGATTTCCTCCCTGTGTAATTAAAAATATTGCACCTCTTAATTTCTGAAACAACACATTGAAGACCAAATTGTGGGCAAATCCAATTTGTACAAAAATATGGTTCTGCAGGCATATGAACCATAATAATTTCAAGCTTTGGACAATGGTTGAGCATTTCAATCACTGAGTGCCACTGAATATTCAATCCAAGAAGGAGATCCAGATGAATCAAATTTCTAAACATAGGAAAACTCTCTTTCTTGAGCTGCAATATTTGTAAACACGATACATTATAATATTGACAAAATTTTATAAATGGAGAAGAATGCTATGAACATACACTTTTCAAGACTCAAATTTTGTTATTTGAAATTTGTGTCAATTTCACAAAAATACATGCTTTATACCCTGTTTGGTGGATGTCATTCACAAACTAAAATGTCCCACATGAAAAAGAGTGTATGCCATGAGTGTGATAGGATATAAAGGTAGCATGCTATACTTAGTGGATCTCATTGCCAAATGAATGAGATTTACATTAAAATCAACAAATGAAGTGTGCCAAAAAAAAAGTTATTATATATTATTAACCATTGAACATTTATTTTCTCATTAAATTTCATATCCTATGGTGATTGATAGACATAAGAATGAATATAAAGGGTTGATAGACATGATTGATATCCTATTTCAGATAATAAATTAGTAATTTTAGAATTTGAAAAAAAAAATAGCAAATTAAAGGTTTTATTTACTCTACATTCATACCATGAGGAAGAATCTCAAGTGCTCCACATTAGACACCACTTTTAGAGGAAACTCGAAATCATAATCAAGTTTAAGGTCTGCCTTCACCAATTTGGGCATGTTCTGAAACTCTACACCTTCTAATTTGTTATACAAAAATATATGATATGCTCGAAAATCCTCTAAATTGGGACACCCATGAAGAACCTCTGCAAGATATTGAGACTTTGATATAAAAAAGAAATCCAAATGTAGAGTTTTCAGAGCGGGCAAATGGACCTTCACAAAAGCATCAATAGATAATCGATACAACTTGAGCACCACAAGTGTTTTGCAACTCCAAATAATGTGTGGGACCTCAAATGCACGAGGAATCTCGATGTAGAGTTGCTCAATACCGCGTTGAACAATGATTCTTACCCATTTATTAAAGAGAGAGTAAGGGAATTTGTTACCATAACTACATGTGCGAGGGGTAAGGTTGAAGCGTGCAATTGTGATAGGTTGTTGTATGCGACGCTTGAGAAGGGTTCCAAAAGAAAATTTGAAAAACGATGAGTAGGATCTGCCCTTTTGAATAAAAGTTTGATCATCAAGGTCAATAATGGGTGAAAAGAACCACAATGGTTGCCACCTCTTAGAAAGAAGGCTTGTGACAAAGGAGTCATGAGTAGAGAGAAAAGAAAGAATGTGACACAAGATTTCATCAGGGAATGCACTGATCATATCCTGAGTTTCCATCCAACCATTACTCAGAATGAAAAGTACAGAAAGAACTTGTTCTTGAATTATTATTTTCCCAATACATCTATATATACACCAAGGATTTTAGCATTTTCTAATAATTAAAATATAGCTTCATTAACTTTGGTCATAATAATATAAATTTTCATTTAATGCAACCGAGTTTAATATTATTATGTAACTGGTCTCATTAATTAGTTAAAATATAATATTAAATTTCATTAAATGAATTTAATACTTTAATTGTTTATGCATTAATATATACGCGTAAACTAATGTATGACAACTTCTGATTTCGGGTATCCAATTTCTTTTTCTACAAACTGTGTGACTTAGTTAAGTTTTAAGTACCTTCTAAATTTTGATATTTTTAATTTAGTTCTTATTAAAGGATTTCATCCCATTGAGTTTTTAAAATATTTTTCTTTTTTTTAAGTATTTATCTTTGTTTTTTTGCTTTCAAGAGGATAAAGTGACTATTACTTTTATATTTTTATTTAGAGCTCGCTGATGGGCTCGCTTCTTCCCTTTCTAACGTCCTTCAACACACCAGGCAACTTATTCCTTTTCAGAACTAGTTGACAAACAAGTAAGAGGAGATAGGAGGAGAAATAAACAAGTTGATGAGTGAGTTGCAAACGAGAAAATAGAAGTGAAGGTCATACCCCATTCATGATAAAATTAAAAAGCAAGGTGCTTAAAAAAATAAAAAATAATTTGGATATTCAATAATTTTGATTGAGACTCAATTCAAAATTTCTAAATTTATAAGATACTTTAAATTTAATTAAGTCACAAATTATATACCTAATAAATAGACTTTTTTATTAAAATCTTTGATGTTATTTTTATCAATTCTATTGTCTATTTGTCTTTTAAATTGAAACGCTGTCATATAATCTAGAGAGATAAGGAAAGATATATCTTAAAGTCTCTTTATGTTATATGCAAACAAAATAGTCACTATATGATAAAAAGAATAAGTTAAGGGAGGAAAAGAGATATCTAAATTAGTTTACGGAGAACGTTAATAAGTCAATATAATATTAGTGACAAAATATAAATAGATATTCTTAGGAAAACATTATCAGGTACTCAAAACAAAAATTAATCATCTATTTCAGACTCAAGTTATTTGGACTGGTTTGCAAATTTATTTTTTTGAAAAAAAAAAATCTAACAAACAAAATATTTTGATTTTTGATTTCAAAATAATTATATTCATGATAAAATAATAATTTTATAATTAAAATTGTTTAAATTTATAGAATTATTCATTATAATTATAACATTTATTTTTTAAATAGAAATATCTTATTAAAAATAGATAAAAAAATATTTTATCATAACGAATTTTAATTTAAAATTCATTAAATCCAAATCAAATATTCATTACTATTGTTAAGACCAAAGAATCTAATGTAGTCTAAAGACACAAGACGATCCATCTTGGTGGCGTTAAGAAAACACCCATAATGTAGAAAGGTTATAAGACCGTATAGTTTAAGAAAGGTTCAAACAACCCTCAAGTTAAAGAAAAGAAAAAATAAACCTTGAGTTTGAAATTTTGAAATAACAACGCAAATAACTTTGAAGAATATAACACAATTTTTAAGGTTGTCGCTAATTATTCTTTTGCTTTTTAAGATATTTTTGAAAATTTAAAAAATTGTGAATTCTTCATATAGTAGTCATATTACAAGCTGTGAAAGTTCTTAGTAATTACTACAAGAAAATTGCAATTTTTTGATAGTCAAAATCTACCGTAAGTTCTAAATTTCATTTGTAATATGCCTTTTCTGAGGAATATTTTTTGAAAAAAAATTCATAAGTAATTTAATTGTAGGTAAATACTATCAATGGATTATTGATAGATACATCAGTGGGGAAACATCATTGGTAATTAAAAACAAAAATATTTGTTGAAAAACATTAATGATATATCAACATTATTACACAGACTCAAATCAATCAATAATATTTAAATACATATAGCTGATATTTTCACGAAAATTTTGCTTATAAGTACTAAATATTTTATAAAATTGTTTCTCAGTAATGTGATTTTTATATAAAGATATTCTATTATTTAAGCTTGATCTAGACACTTGTTATATTACTAAATAAACAAAATTCATGCAGTATTAAGATTCTTCCATATAGTTTCAAATAATCCATGTTGGACCTAATCTAATCAATTTTAATTAACAATTATAAATCAAATAACTAAATTCATATTTGATATAATGAAGTGAAAAATTATCAACAACCATAAACTAAGCAACTAAATTTAAGCTAACGTTAAAAAAATTATATAATATTATTAATAACAATGAAAATCTGCTAGCAATATCATCGATGATTACCAGCGGACGCATGCATTAATACATCATTCTAAATTAAAATACAACTTTCGATGAATTTATCCATCGGTACCGATATATATATATATATATATATATATATTGGTAATAGCTTAATATATAAAAATCAACTCTCACGACTTTATATCTATCAATAATCCACAAATATGCTTAAACAAAAAGTTTGACATTGAATTTACCAAAAAATTTTCATTGGCAATACCTACTTTATTTAAAATGAAACAAAATCTATGTTCTTGATCCAAATATTATAAACTAATCCATGTTGGATCAAACTTAATCAATTGTGATTCACAATTATAAATTATTATTAATAATAAATGAAGCAACTAAATGAGTACTTAGCTCAAATCAATCCAATATTTATCAATAGTTATAATTGATTCAAATCATTCAAATTTAATAAAACTTAAACTAATATAAAATTGTAATGATATCAGGCTTTAAAAGAAGCAAGTATAAAGGAACATAGATATAGTCCAAAGTTATTAGTTTCTAATAACTTAAACATAAGTATCTTAAGTTTAATTCTTCGTGATAATAATAAGTAGAATGTTGTTGTGGATTCTCCTCTTTATGGTTATGTTCTTTCCACTAGTTGTCATTTTATTGCTGGTGAATAAGACCTTAGGCATCAAGTTGTAGAAACTACATGATTACACCAATAAAGGATTGAAAGTCATGACTTAATATTTTCCTTGTTCGATGAATCTCCCTCTTATTTGTACAAAGCCATGGCCTGAGTTAGTTAATTTGTTTAGAGTTTACTTAGGAACTGAATATTTGTGTTTGACACATGGTGCTATCATTTCCACCTTCACTACCACGAGCAAGTTGTCTAGCCCCATATACTCTTCCTTTATTTTTGCCGATAGTTTCTTCCATCCAACATTAGAACTTGGCAATCTCCACTTGTACAAGGTCAAGAGTACTAGAATTGAGTCACTAACACAAGAACCAACCTTAGACCTAGCTTGTTAAATTCTAGTTTCAAAATCCTATTGGTAATAAAATAAAAATATTATTTCATCAATATCCATCATGCATTATTCAAAAAACAAATTTATTGTGAATAGGGGCTTACATGGACAAAATCCTTGCTTAAGTGATTCTCTTAAAAGACCTTATCAACATATACAAATCATTAAATATCTTGTACCAATAACATATTTTAATATAAAATTGTATATATAAATTGTAAAATTGAACAAAAAAGTTATGTTGTTAATCTGCATACCATACAAATGGTGTGATCATGCGTGTTGATTGAGCCACATTCTACAGACTCCAACTCTTTCCAGATGCCCAATTTTTTTAAGAATTGTGAAGATTTGAAGCAGAATTCTAGTGTTTTAAAAGCTTAACCCACACGTGCTCTACAATCCAAATAGAACTTCAACCTGAAATCTAAGCTTCCTTATACATCTTTGAGAGTTTGTGAGAGGCTTTAGAGTGGAAATTTTTCTTAATTTGGTCTTCATGCTCTGATATCCATATAACCTTCATTTGTATGAGTAGAAAAATGAACATATAATACAACCTATGGCTCAATTTCAAGAAATCAATATAAAAGAAAATATATTTAAACAAGAGTTAAGAAATCACAGAGCCTATAATATCTTAATATTTGTATTAAGAACTTACCTAAAAATGTTGAAAATAGTTATCCTTATCACTACTAAGTATCACTCCCCATGTTGTCAATGACTCAATAAATTGTTGTTTAATGGATTTTGTGATAGCGTACGACACAATCCTAGATGGCATAAATTTATTTTATAAAGAAAAGGTCATGCAAAGTTATGAGGGAATAAAATTAAATCCTACCCTCCACCATAAGCTTCAATCATACGAAAATCATTCAGATTAGGATCATCCTCTCCTACTTGTAAATATCATATCCTATTTTGTCAACATACATACTAGATGGTGACAAAATATCCTATTGTGAATGTTTGGTTACAACAACTAGGGACTATACTAGGGTAGGCAAAAGACCTAGGTATTTTAATGGTGTCTACCAGAACAGATAGGGATGAGATTGGTGCTTGTGTGGGGGATGGAACTTTGGACAATATGGGTGCAACATGCATAAATGGTAATGAGGATCACATGGTTGCAACAACTGAGGATGGAGGTGGTGTACAATCTTAGGTTGGGGTAGATGCTGATGGTCTATCGACATGTGATAATGATCTACGCACGTAACGTCTCTTTTGTGCCTTTCTATCCCCTTTTCCTTATTGACACCATAGGGTATAGATCTAATGCAATCCTCGAAAGGATGAGAGGAAGCATAAAAGTCCACAGGTTTGAAGTTAGAAACTCAAGAAAACAATATGGAAAACAAGAACAATTTGCCAAAAGAAATAGAAAATTGATTAAGGAAAGAGAATGGAGAAAACACCACCTTTGAAAGAGACACCCAAAGGATAAGTATAAAAAGGATTCATCATTTGAAAAAAGCTTTCCAAGATAAGAACCAAAGCAACATTATAACACTCTTAAAACTCTCAAAGATGTCTCATAAAAGAGAACTTCATCCAATATTTCAAAGTAATTTTTACAAGAGTCGTGGAACGTATTTATATAAGGAATGCCATGGACAAGGAGCATGAAAAGCCAACAATCATTTGTTTAGAAGAAAGAAATCCCAAATGTAAACATAGCACTAATTAAGCCAATGATTACACCTCATTAATCTTATGTTTAACACTTATTTAATTTATAATCTAGATTAGAACATTGGTGGTTCCTAGATTTTAGCAAAGGTGCAGAGGTAGTTCCTTGACTTAAGGTGAAACATGTGGAGGTAATTACATGAGTCACATAGATTCCCTTAAAAGAAGGAAGAGACATGTTATGTAGTTACAACCTTTCCATGTACTTGAGAATGACATGTGAAAGTTAGAACTTTTGAAGTAGTTACAACCATCACATACACTTGAAAGTGACGTGTGAATGTAGTTACAACCAATAAGTATACCCAAAATGGCATATAAAGGTAGTTACTCTTGCACAGATGCCTCTTCGTGTCTGCAATCATCCATTTTTATAATTTCAAAACGTTATTTAATGCTTTTAGAATATGCTTTCATATCTTAATTTTAGAAGATATCTTGCTTTTCTTCAACTTCTTTTAACTTTCCTTTTGTAAATCTTCCTTTGGAATTTTTTTTATTATTTTGTTTGTCATGCTTCTTATATTTATTCCTTATTCTTCTTCTCCTCCATTTTCAACAAGATCTTCCTTATGCTTATGTATATCATCCTCCCATCTAGGAGATAATTCATCCACAAATTTAGAAGTTTTGTATCATAACAAGATAAATAAGATACGTTGAAGTTATGGATATTATTTAGTATACATACCAAAAAGGAAAACAATATATTTGTTAACTATAATCTAGGATAAAAAGAAATAACTAAACTACTTGGGATACCATGTGTATATACAGGATGGATGTTTATATCCCGAGGTTTAGATCCTATGGAATTTATTTGTTTTTAGAACATGCATAAGATCATGTATATAATTTTGTTTCTGTATGTCCATGTTAATTATAGAAGAATGCCCTATATCACATGTTTTTACATGTATAGAATTTAAAGAATGTTCAAATACACAAAGGTTATTCTCTTGAATAATGTATGGTTGGTGTAACTCCTTCATCCTTTGTAGAAGTTGGGTAATGGAGAGATCAAAAAGCTCCTGAGGTACTTTTGTTCCTACTTTTGGAATATTTATCTCTAACGTACCCATGGTTTTTGTAATATCTAAGGAAAAAGGAATAAAAGTGAAAGACACTAAATGTTTAGGAATTGATAAATCTATTTATATTCTTATGGTTAAAACCTTTGTAGATAAGGTGGAACTTGTTTTCTTGATGATCAAACTACCATTTCTTGGTTCCATCTCTTTCTTCTCTCTCTCTTACTCTCTCTTTATTTCAATTTGATCCTTATCCACTTTTCTAAGAAATAAATGTTTTAATACAATCTTATGCCCATGTACATTAAAGAGAAATTATTAGCAACATCAAGATGTATGCTATTTCTATCATATTATCATGGTCTTCCTAATAACAAATGGCTTATTTCCATTGACACACCATCACATAAAACTTTATCATAAAATTTACCAATGGAAAAGGATAAAAGTACTTGTTGATTCATGTCAATCTCATCCTTTTCACTTAACGATTGTAGCTTGTAAGTGTTACAAAGAAGAATGGTGGTAAGTTGAAGTTTTTTCACCATCCTTTGACTTGCTATATTGGAAAAACTTCTTCCGTCAATAATAAGGGTGCAAGTTTTATTCATGATTAGCCATCTTAAGTGAAAAATATTTTCTCCTTGAGTTTCTTTAAAATCCATTTAACATGTGCAAACATGGTCCTAATAATTGATAATTCTCCTTCAATTAGAGATAACTTACACTCTTTACCACTTGAGAAGGAAGATGTTTGTGTAAAGACCAATAGACCCCAATTTATTTTGATTAAGTGGCTACAAGAAAGTATAAAATATGATTAGATCATGACAGACACAAGTCTTTCTCATCTAACTCTTAGACACATAACATCTTTCGAAGTGGTAGCTATCCATCAAAATCTGCCAGGCCTTTACCACCTTACCAAGTTACACCACATTCATTTCTTATACTCGAAATCACCTTCAACCAAGCCACCTTAGATATTCTTTTTCCACTTAAACCTTCATAGCAACCTTCTCCTCAATAAACTGTCCAACCTTCACCTTGTTCTTCACCCCTTTTGGCTCTTCCATGGTATGATTCTATCAAATCATGAAAGTTTGATGATCCAATGGAAGATGCAACAGATGACATAACCAATTAAGTTATTTATATGACCCTTGATGTTATTGTTATGGTAGTTCCAAACTCAATAGAGGCAGACACAGAGGAGATAATATTATATGAACATGAGTTTATGATTGATGCTGTCAAAATATCTAAAGAAACATAGTAGACATCACCAATGATTATATCTTGGTTGAGTCTTTATGGATCTTTCAACCTCAACCAACATCATTTGTTCCCTTTACCAATGGCAAATGTGGCTTCCTTAGTAAGTGTCATAACCATGGAAAGAATCTTAGAGGGTCCATCCCTATGACTTTCTCATCAAAACAAATCAATATCATCAGTTTGACTTTGTTAATTTCATTTAGTTAGATTGCATTAGAGTTTGATGGATTTCATATACCCTTTTTGTATGAACCACCTCTTAAGTGCATGCTTTGAATGTTTATCTAAGTCAAGCTCCAAGCTTTCCAATTTATTGACTTAGTGAAAGTGTATTTCTTTCATCATCCAACGTCATCATGTTGTACTCACTAACAAATTGAGATGTCTTTCTTAAAGGCCTTGATGTTTGGGAATTTCACAAGGTTCCAACTCATGATTTTCCTTTTGCTACCCCTCTTAGCCTTAATGAGATCATTAGTTTGAGTTACCATCTAAGTTTGTTCATTCAATGGATCAGACAAGTTTCACCAATCTTAGATACATTTATTTTTAAGATTGATCAAATAGACCTTGCAATTAGTGAAGGATTTGAAGCATGCAAGGATTATGAAGATATCTTCAAACTTCAGATGATGACATTTATGCTTCATTAGGAAGGAGTCAAATGAAACTACATGCTCTAACAGTATCAAGCTTGTCTTTAAGGCAAGTTATTGACTTTGTTCATAAGTCTCTTACCCCAAAGATGTCCTTTCTGTTGGTTGTTAATCATCCTTAGATGTGTTTACCCTTTTAATAAGACCTACCAAAATGTAGCTCGATTATCTTAAGCCAAAGGACCCAGAGTTTTGGACATCGTAAGACTTGTAACTACTCACGAGATTTAAGTCCTTAAGTGCTCATACTAGTTGTCTATCTCCCATGGAAAAGTTTGATTTAGAGTTGTTGTCAATCAACCTCTCTCAAGCTTCACCCAAATGGTATAATTTAGCTTTAAACCCTCTTTAGGAAAGCTTTGCACTAAGCAATATGTGTATCTCTACAAAGTTGCATTTGAGAATTCTTTCACTTTGTTGTTGCCCACATATGTCTTTGTGTTCTTCTCTAGGCCATGCATTTGTTTAGATGCTTTAAAGGCGAAAAATCATTTTCTCATGGTTGTTCTTGATGGCTCTAGTGCACTCCTCTTCAATAACTTGATTGGACATTCTGGGATGCAAAGAAATGGCGTGAAATGTTAGAATGGCTTTTGGGTATGATGACCAAGCCTCTCTTGCCAACCTCTTTAGCTACTCCAGTTGTTCTTTCTTCAAATGAAGAAGTGTTAGACTAAAGTCATCATTTGATGGTTAAGGGGGAGAAAAAGTTAAAGTTTAAAGGATGCATAAGCTATGGGGTAACTCTATAAATGTTGTGCATTTAAGGGGGAATGAAGAAGAACAACAGCGTGAAGAAGATGAAGACTTTCTCTTTATAGTTTTTCCTTTTTTATGTATTTGTTTTCACTCTAATACTTGTAACAGATTAAGTTATAAAGTATAATTTTTATTCTTTAATTCTTTTTATTAATTGTAATTTGTAATCATAAACAAAGATTATATCCTTCCAATATAATTAATCATAATGGAAATGCAATGATAAAGTTTGAAATCCCATCAAAGTTGTGCAAATAGGCTTATTATCTATTCAAATGGGTTTCTAGAAAATCATTTGTGAAAACTTGATCTAATAAAATCTCTATTTGAATATGCATGTTTAAACTTTATTGTTTAAACACCATGAAAAACGAGAGATTGTGAGAGTAAAATTCAACAACCCCTAATTTATTTTGATTAAGTTCTTTACAACAAAGTATAAAACATAGTTTTTAAGCATTAAATCATGACACAAAGATGCAAGTGCTTCATCTGACCGACAACACAACATCTTACATATCTTCATCTAATAAGCTAATGTTTGGATAGACAATAAAAATACACAATCTTAAATATTACAAATTCTTACTATATGTATGCAGAGAACATTCATTTCTTCTATTCATATTACAAGAGGATCTCGCGAAAACATGTCTATATCAAAATTTCTTGAAGAATGCAATAAAATTTCTCCACATCAACCATTATTATGAAAAAATTGAATGTCAAATCTATGAGGACAATTAGCTTCCTACAGTCCTACTTTCTCCTCCAATTTGGATTAAAGTTATTTGACCTAGATTTGATAAGTCATACCATATATAAGAATGTTGCTTAAAGAAGAGATATGATATTAATGTTTCATGAAAAATCATTTAATGCGCACAACGATTAGAAAGAATTTTGATAGAAAACTAACCTCATATAGGATCATTTCCGATAATTTCCTCTGATTGATTGACAAAATGGAAAATGTGGAAGGGATAAGAGATTAAAAAAATCCAATCTAACTCAATTGGTGCCACAATTGAGAGAAATTGATTAGTAGATGAAGATCCACCACTTTGAATTGGAAACTCAAAGATAAGGATTGAAAATCCTAATGAAGAACTTAAAGAGAGTTCTCACATTAAAAAAATGATTCCATCATATCATCATTTTTGAAGAAAATTCGACCTTGAATTTTATCTATTTATTACCTGCAAACAAACATATAAACATAAGTTCTAACAAAAACTCAATCTAAAATAATAAAAAAAATAAAAATCTATCTAAATTGAGATGTAGATATTGGGAGAGACAAATCTTTTATTATCAATATGCTTAGAGATATTCCTCCAGGATAAAATACCAACATGAAAAACACATAAAATAATTTCAATATAAATGTTGTATTTACAAGCCACAAAGACGAAAAACATCCTCACAAGTAACAAAAGTAAAAGAATGTCTTTGAATGTCCGTACCACTTTTATTAAATGAAAAACAAAAAACATATTATTAAAGTATATTTATATTTTTCCAAGCTTGTGTCTTTTTTTTTTTCTATCTCCTTTTCTTCTCCCAATTGTTTATGACATTGTTCCTTGATATACAAGTCTGCCCCTAGGCAACAAAACAAAAGGAGGTAAGTTAGTAATTTTTTTCAATGAAAGGTTAGAATCATGATTTAAATGAGAAAACGAGTTCAAAGTTTTGCAATCCTCCTTTTAAGGATTAATTTTCAATCATGCTTATAGGAAAGGTTATTAGAGATTCTTTCTCTTTTTTGGGTTTTTTTAACATTTCTTTTTCTTTTCTTTCTTTGTCATCTTTTTCTATCTTTTCTTCCTCTCTTTTTTCTTTTTTTCTTTCTCTTGTTTTGTTTTCTCTAACTTTTATATCTTTTTTATTGCTTTTTTTTTTTTTTTTTTTTTTTTTTTTTTTTTTTTTTTTTTTATTTTTTTAAGTTTTGTTGTTCATCTTATTTTTGATGTATCTGTATTAACATATTCCACCTATATTAATTTCTTATCTATTGTAATTTTTAGAAAAATAAAATAAAAACTAACACAAAACAAAAGGAATAG